>Ga0310694_10001887_pt1 | contig 22656 bp, 18 predicted proteins | sample 174DNAGHGhighgp2_FD_203884 | JGI IMG/M metagenome (GOLD analysis project Ga0310694, IMG submission 203884) | Sheep rumen microbial communities from Palmerston North, Manawatu-Wanganui, New Zealand - 1742 DNA GHGhigh gp2 (v2) (version 2) | ecosystem: Host-associated > Mammals > Digestive system... | reverse complement strand
TGAAGCACCTCTCCTCCACCTCGCGCGAGAACACCTCGGTGCTGTCGCTGGAGTTTGAGAGCGGCATCGACATCGAGACCGCCACCAACAACGTGCGCGACAAGATCGACATGGTGCGCAACTACCTACCTGACGGAGCCACCAACCCCGTCCTGTTCAAGTTCAACGCCGAGGACATGCCTATCATGCTGCTCAGCGTGACAGCAGAAGAGAGCCTGCCTGCCTTGGACAAGATCATCGAAGACCGCGTTACCACGCCTTTGGCGCGTGTGAGCGGTGTGGGTACGGTATCGGCCAACGGTGCTCCGAAACGTGAAATCCAAGTCTATGTCGATCCAAACAAGCTAGAGGCCTACAACCTCACCTTGGAAAGTATCTCCAACACCTTGGCCACGGAAAACCGCAACGTGCCTGCAGGTTATATCGACATCGGTTCCAACAGCTACAGCTTGCGTATCCAGAAGGAGTTCACCTCAGCCAAGGAAATGGAGAACGTCATTGTAGGCTCACGTGGCACGGCACCTATCTATCTGCGCGATGTGGCCACCGTCAGAGACGGCTCGGAGGAACGCATCCAGGAGTCGTACAGCAACGGCCGCCAAGGTGCCACCATCGTCATCCAGAAACAGACTGATGCCAACGCTGTCAACGTCATCAAAGGCATCAAGAAACAGCTGAAAGAGATTGAGCCCACCCTGCCTTCCGATGTCAAGCTGAACATCATCGTCGATGGCTCCACCTCGATCCAAAACACTATCAACAGCTTGCGCGACACCATCTTCATCACCTTCATTCTGGTCATGCTTGTGGTGTTCATCTTCCTCGGCCGTTGGCGTGCCACCTTCATCATCGTTTTGGCCATCCCGATCTCACTGCTGGCATCATTGATCTATCTGTTTGCCACTGGCAACACCCTGAATATCATCTCCATGTCATCACTGACCATCGCCATCGGTATGGTCGTGGACGACGCCATCGTGGTGCTTGAAAACGTCACCACCCACATCGAGCGCGGCTCTAAACCCAAAGAGGCGGCCGTGCATGCCACCCAAGAGGTGCAGCTGTCCGTCATCGCCTCCACCTTGACCATGTTGGCAGTGTTCCTGCCCTTGACGATGATCAAAGGCACCACGGGCGTGATGTTCAAACAGTTAGGTTGGATCGTTTCCATCATCATGATCGTCTCCACCATCGGTGCTTTGACATTGGTGCCGATGATGTGTTCCCGTATGTTGGTGATGAATCCCCACCAGAGCAACTTCCACAAAGCCATCTTCCGTCCCATCAACAAGGCTTTGGATGCCATCAGCAACGGCTATGCTCGCCTCATCAACTGGAGCGTCAACCACCGTAAAATCGTCATATTTGGCATGTTGGGATTGTTTATCCTGTCTGTCGTCTTCCTCGCCCCGACCTTGAAGACCGAAATGATGCCCAAGATGGACGAAGGCCGTTTGAGCATCAACATCGAGCTGCCTACGGGTACGGGACAAGACGTCACTGGTGCTTTTGCCAAGAGCCTTGCCGAAGACTTCATGGCCATCCCCGAGGTGAAGATATGTAACTACAGCTTCGGTCAGGCCGACTCCGACAATGCCTTTGCCTCGATGCGTAACAACGGCACGCACATCATGTCGTTCAACCTGCGTTTAGGCACCAAGACCGAACGCCGCAAGGCGGGTCTGCGCAAGACCAGCGAGGTGGCCGACGAGATCCGCGCCAAACTCAACGCTATGCCCGAGATCAAGAAAGCCAACGTCAACGAAGGCGGTGGCGGCATGGGCGGTATGAGCACCGTTCAAGTCGAGATCTACGGCTATGACTTCAACACAACCGACCGCGTGGCCAATGAAATCGCACAAAAACTCCGCGACCGTGGCATCTTGCAAGTCATCGTGGGTCGTGACGAATACACACCCGAATACCAAGTCGACTTCGACCGCGAGAAGCTGGCTCTCAATGGCTTGAATAGCACCACGGCTGCCACCTACGTCAAGAACCGCATCAACGGCTCGGTGGGCTCCTACTACCGTGAAGACGGTGAGGAATATGATATCAGAGTACGCTACGCCCCCGAGTTCCGTAAGAGCGTGGAAGACATTGAGGACATCAAGATATACAACAACTACGGTCAACCCGTGCGCGTGGGCGACCTCGGTGAGGTGGTCGAATCGTTGACACCGCCCCAGATCCAGCGCAAGGACCGTGAACGTATGGTCAGCGTCACCGCCGTCGTCGGCAAGGGACAGGTGCTGAGTGATGTGGTCAAAATGTGCCAAGAAGTCATCGAAGACACCGCCATCCCGCCTGAGATTTATCCCAAAATCGCTGGTGACTACGAGACCCAACAAGAGATGTTCGGTGACCTGCTCACCCTGCTCATCCTTATCATCATCTTGGTTTACATCGTGATGGCCTCGCAGTTCGAGAACCTCATGAAGCCTTTCGTCATCATGTTCTCTGTGCCCTTCACCTTCACTGGCGTCTTGCTTGGCTTGTGGGCCACGGGCACCGCCTTGGGCGCCATGGCCTTCGTGGGTATTTTGATTCTGATGGGTATCGTCGTAAAGAACGGTATCGTGCTCATCGACTACACCACCCTGCTCGAAGAGCGTGGCGTGGAAGTGAAGGAAGCCACCGTGCAAGCCGCCCGCTCACGTCTGCGTCCTATCTTGATGACCACCTTGACCACAGTTTTGGGTATGATTCCTATGGCCATTGGTCGTGGCGAGGGCGCTGAGATGTGGAACTCGTTGGGCACCACCGTTGCTTGGGGTCTGACGGTTTCGACCTTGATTACGCTGCTGCTGATTCCTGCGCTGTATTGCTCATTGGAGACTAGAGCTGTGAGACGCAAGAGACGTAAGGCTGAGGAAGCTTTGACTAAGACGGAGAATATTAGATAAGCCGTCAGCTATCAGCAATCAGCCGTCAGCTAATGCCATGTGAAATAAAGTAACTGATTAATTGAGAGATTTTCACCAATATAAAGTAAGCAGTAAGCTATCTGCCGTCAGCTATCAGCAATCAGCCGTCAGCTAGTTCTATGTGAAATAAAGTAACTGATTAAATGAGAGATTTTCATCAGTATAAAGTTTGGTCAAGAGGACACCAATTTGCCTTGAGTATCTATAAGAAGACAAAAGGGTTTCCAAAAGAAGAATTGTTTGGACTGACCTCACAGATACGAAGAGCATCCATGTCGATTCCTTTCAACATTGCAGAAAGCTGTGGCAGAAGATCCGATGCAGAGTTCGCTTACTATCTCAACATCGCTGCAGGTTCGGCTTCTGAAGTTGAAGAAGAGTTGCTGTTAGCTTTCGATCTTGAGTTTCTAGACAAGGAATCATATCAACCGCTAGATAAAGAAGTAAAAGAGATTAAAGCAATGCTGAGTAAGTTAATAGATTCAATAAACTAACCCAAAAGCCGTCTGCTATCAGTTCCGTCCAAACCAAGCTGACGGCTGATAGCTGACGGCTGATAGCTATAGAAAACCATGAAAGCCATCCTAATCACATACAACCAAGCCTATTACGACGAAATCGCCAAGGTGCTGAATGACAACGGCACGAAGGGCTTCACGGAATGGAACGAAATCAAAGGCCACGGCAGCAACACGGGCGAACCGCACTACGGCACCCATGCCTGGCCGACCTTGAACAACGCCATCATCAGCATCGTCGACGACGATAAGGTGGACGGCATCCTCAACCAACTACACGAAAAAGACCTCAAGACCCCGGATTTGGGGCTGAGGGCTTTTTCGTGGAATATTGAGAAGATGGTCTGAAATAACGGTACTAGTTACGATGACCAATTCGTTCGTTCATGCAAAACAAGAAGATAAGAGGAGCTGCTTTATTTCTTCTGATAGATTTTCAGCGGCTTGCGCTGCGATGAGCGAATGCTAAGCACCGTCAGTTTGCGAGAGTTAAAGCGAAAAATGACTGTGAATCCCATCAGATAGAAGAATCGCACATCGGGGCGCGTGGAAGGGCTGCTCGCCAATGGCATCTTGGCCAAAAGCTGCAAGTCATCCATCAGGCTCTGTAACAGGCGACGGCTGTATGCGTCGCTGCCGTTGCGTTCATCGTAGAAGGCTAATATCTTTTGCAGCTGTTGGGTTGAACGGACGCTGAATTCAATTAGTCGAGCCATTTGGCGAACATCGTTTTGAATTCATCCATCTGAACTGTCTCACCGCGGTCTGCAGCATCAATCTCCTCCTCAATGTCAGATGTCACCTGAAGAATGCCTTCAACGACATCGGCATAGTCTACATCGTCAGGCAAAACATATGAATCCTGTTCTGCTAATGCCGATGCTGGTTCGCTGGCCAAACTGCGATTACTTGTTTCTTCTTCCTGAGAATAGGGTTTGGCGTTGTTATCCATATTGAGTTCTTTTGAATGCAAATATATAACAAAAGCTGAATACCATGCCACATTCCTGTCACTTTATTAATACCAGGCCCTATTGGGCCTGTTTTTTAGTCGGAATGTACAGAAGACGCCTAATGCCTTACTTCTTCACATAATTACTCTGATACTTGAACAAGATAAACTTGTCCGCATTGATGTCGTAGTCGATGGAATGGACACAGAAGCGGCAGTACTCGTAGGTGCCATCGTCCAAGAGGAGGCGTCCCACGTAGCCGTCCTGTAGGTCGATGTGCTCGATGGTGTCCGTCCAACCGTCCTTGGGAATCTTGTTGACCATACTCAAACGATACACCAAATCCTTCACAAAGGCAAACTCCACTTGACTCGAGCCTGTGTTTGTCATATTGAAATCGCCATCGGCCACGATGTTCACGTCACCTTGCGAGAAGAAGTTGACACCCTCGGTACGGCCAAGATAAATCACACCCACCTGGTAATTCGTCTCACCTGAAACGCAGGCAGATAAGCCAAAGAGCGCAAGAAATAATACTATTATCTTTCTGTTTTTCATATTTTTATCCTCCTATGTCATCCAATTCCAACCACCGCAGTTCCTTCTCGTCCAGCAAGTCCTTGATTTCCTGCAAACGATAACCCATCTCATGCAGTTTCTGATAGTCAGTCTCGCTGTTTAAGGCTTCAGTGAGGTTGGCTTTCTCTTGCTCAAGAGCTTCCATTTCTTGCGCAAGCATCTCGTATTCACGCTGTTCCTTGAAGGAGCGCTTCACCTTCTCGCGTTGCTTTATGGGCTTAGGCTCTTCTTTTTTCTGTGCCGACTTCTCCTTGCGTTCCTCACGCTGTTTGGCATCCAAGTAATCCTTGTATTGGCTGTAGTTGCCCATGAAGCCTTTCACCACACCATCACCCTGGAACACAAAGAGTTGGTCGACCACTTGGTCCATGAAGAAACGGTCGTGGGAGACCACAAGCAAACATCCTTTATAGCCTTGCAGGAAATCCTCCAACTTCTGTAAAGTCAACAAATCCAAATCATTGGTGGGCTCGTCAAGGATGAGGAAGTTGGGATTCTGCACCAGGATGGTAAGCAGGTACAAACGTCTTTTTTCACCACCACTGAGCAAAGCCACAGGTTGGCGATGCATCTTGTAGGGAAACATGAAATGCGCCAACAGTTGGTCGGCAGTATAAACTTTGTCCTTGCCGTAGGTCATCACCTCGGCAATGTCGCGCACGGTGCTGATCACGGTCTTGCTTTCATCGAATTGTATGCCTTCTTGGCGGTAGTAGCCATATGTCACCGTCTCGCCTGTCTTCACCCGACCTCGGTCAGGCTGCATCGCGCCGGTGATGAGGTTGAGGAAAGTGGACTTACCCACGCCGTTCTTGCCAATCAACCCGATGCGTTCGCCGCGCTTAAAGACATAGTCAAAGTCCTTGAGCACCGTCAGGTCACCAAACGACTTCGACACATTGCTGAGTTCCAATATCTTGCCTCCAAGCCGCTGCATCTGCAAGCCAAACTCAAGGCGCTCGTCCTGTTCTTGATATTTCGAACGTTCCTTCAAATCGTAAAAGGCATCGATGCGGCTCTTCGACTTGCTGGTACGCGCCTGAGGCGTACTGCGCATCCATTCCAACTCGTATTTCAAAAGTTGGCTGTTACGCTCTGCTGTGGCCCGCTTTACCTCCTCACGCTCGCGACTCTTCTGCACATAATAGTCGAAATTGCCGTTGTGCGTGTACATCACACCTTGATAGAGTTCAAAGATCTTGTTGCATACACGGTCAAGGAAATATCGGTCGTGAGTCACCATGAGCAGGGTCATGCTCGACTGGGTGAGAAACTTCTCCAACCACTCCACCATCTCCACATCGAGATGGTTGGTAGGCTCGTCAAGGATAAGGAAATCAGGCTCATGCAGCAGCACCAAGGCCAAAGCCAAACGCTTCACCTGTCCTCCCGACAGTTCATCAACCACTTGTTCTAGGTTGTTGATGGCAAAACGAGTCAGATACTGCCTTGCCTTGAGATGTTGCTCTTCATTAAGGTCGGCCAACAGGTCGGAAACCCGCGTCCCAGCGGGATATACAGGCAATTGTTCCAGATAGCCGATTTTGATGTCGTTGGCGTAGGTAATCGTCCCCGAATCAGGCGACTCCTGCCCCACCAAGATCTTCAGCATCGTCGACTTGCCCGAGCCATTGGTGGCAATCAGTGCCGTCTTGTCACCCTTTTCAATACCAAAGGTGACATCTTCGAACAGCGTCTTGATGCCGTACGACTTGGATATCGAGTTGACCGACAGATAGTTCATTTCGCAAAACGCTTGACGTATTCGATAGGATACTGCGACTTCTCCGACACCTGCTCCACCGTCATGCCCGATGCAAACAAGCGCTTGATGACGGCATCCATGGGCTCGCCGACTTCGATGATGTGAAAATCTGGATCATAGAAACGGACGATGCGTTGCCCCCACGGGGTTTCCTCAACGCCATGAACATACAGGATTTCGGAAAAACCTCTCAAATAATCGATGAAATCATCAAAGTCCTCCTCTTCAAAGTAAAGTTCGGCATAATTGCCATTCCTGCGCACCTTTGCATTATGGATCATCGACTTCCATTTCTTCATCTCTTGCAGCGCAAAACCGCCCTTGAACTGGACGTTCTCGCCAAAGTTCATCTCAACGCGGTCGCCAATCACCTCTTCATAGAAGTGAATGGATTTCTCCATGTCAGTAACCACCAATAACGGACATTTGAATTTCAGCATAGCTTGTAGTTTTGATAGCGCAAAAATAAGAAAAGCCTCGCATCCACAGACACGAGGCTTCAACTTTTTGTCTTCACAAGGTTATTTCTTCTCCTTGGGCAGCACCACAAACTTGTAGATGCAAAGTTGATGGTACTCTTCTCCAGGTCTTAAAACCGGCACAGGAGCCAAGGCTTCATGGTTGATGGCATCGGGGAAGAACTGGGGCTCAAGAGCCAGACCTTCACGGTAGTTCAGGGGCTTGCCACACTTGCCAGTGCTATTTCCTTTGAAGAAGTTACCGCTATAGAACTGCATACCCACCTGATCGCTCCACAGTTGCATCTCACGACCGCTCTTGGGCTCAGTCAGTTTGGCATTCCAAGTGTAGGCCTTCACATCCGTTTTGTCGATAATCCAGTTGTGGTCGTAACCTTTGGCATTTCTCAGCTGCTCATCATCGGCAGCAATATTGTCGCCAATGCGGTGTTTCTCGCGGAAATCGAACGGAGTCTCTTTCACACCGGAGAACTTGCCATTGGGAATCAGGTGCTCGTCGATGGTGGTCATATAGCGTGAGTTGATCTGCAGCTCATGGTCGAGGATGGTGCCATTGCCTTCGCCCTTCAGGTTGAAGAAGGAATGGTGCGAGAAGTTGCACAACGTAGGCGCATCGGTAGTGGCGCTGTAACGGATCTGGAATTGATTGTCATGCGTCAGCGTGTAACTCATCGTCACGTCAAGGTTGCCCGGGAAACCGTCTTCACCATCGGCAAACACCGTATGCATCTCGATGACGCTGTCGTTGGCCGAAGTCACATCCCAAACGCGCTTGTCGGCACCAATGAGACCACCGTGAAGCGTGTTCTCACCGTCGTTCTTAGCCAGTTGATAGGCAACACTATCCAAAGTAAACGAACCATTGGAGATGCGGTTGGCGCAACGACCCACCACAGCACCAAGATAACGTTCACCATTGTTGTTCAAATACTTGTCGATATGGTCGTAACCCAGGACGATGTCCTCAAAGCTGTCGCGTCTGTCGGGCATCCAAAGGGCTACCACACGGCCACCATAATTGGTCACCTGCATCGTCAAAAAACCATTGTGCAAGGTATAAAGCGACACCTTCTTGCCCTCCACTTCCGTGTTGAAGTTTTCGGCGGGTATCAATTTGACTTCTTTCTTACGATTGCAACCGACTAATAATAAGGCAATTGCAAAAACAACTAATGCTTTTTTCATCTTTTTTGACATCAATTCTTCAAAAATCGAGCGGCAAAATTACAAAAACTCTTTTTTTCCTGCAAACACATTTTTATTCAGTTCTCACAACGCCTTGATAATCAACTTCCTTATGCTTACGCAAAAACTCGATCATCATCTCCTCCGAGGTCATGAACATGCTTTGGCCATCGTCCTCACTCTCAATCTCCACCGTCGAGGCCATGTAGCTGTTCATCGCCACCATATATACTTTCTTCGTCGAGAAGTTTTCCCCTTCCATTTCAATCCAGACGTTGCGGCCGTCATCGTCGACGGAATAGGTCATGCCCGACACGAACGAAGGGAATCCGCCGTTTTTGCGGAAACTATTCACGATGAACCTCTTCACCTGGGCACCCGTCATCTCAAACACCACCACTTCGTTGTTGAACGGGTCGATGCTGTAGACATCTTTCACGGTGATGGGGCCTTTCTTCAGGAAGTTGATGCGCACACCGCCAGTGTTTTGGAAGGCAAAATCGGCGCCGCTCATCTCACGCATGGCATCGGTCATCATGCAACCCAACTCCTGCGGCGTCTCGAACTTCGTTTTGGCCACGGCGAGAGGCTCGTTCAAGGCGGGTGTGTCATTAAACTCGTCCACCAGTTTCTTGATCTCTGGCTTCTCCTTGCGCACCTTGTTGACATCAAGGACCACAGCCTCCTTCCCTATCACCTTATGGTTTTTCACCTTCAGCTTCACCAAGGTAGCATATTTCAAGTGCGAACCCGACTGGGTGATGAGCACGCCATTGGTCTCAGATGGCCTTTCAATCAAAGTGTGGGAATGGCCTCCGATGATGGCATCGAGCCAAGGATTGGCCTGGGCAAGTTCCATGTCGTCCTCTAAGCCACAATGCGAAAGCAAAACCACCACATCGTTTTCGTTCCTAAGATATTTGTATTCGGGCAACACCATTTTGGGATTCTTAAACCTCACATCTTTTACCCTATCCGGGTGTGTCCCAGGGATGCCGTCGTGGCGTATTTCAATCATGCCCACCACGGCCATTTTCACACCTTGTTGCTCAAAGGTCACAAAAGGCTTGAAATCGAGGCCGACCTTCTGGAAGTCGTACACATTGGCGCATAGAAAAGGAAACTTGGCCCTTTCAAGGTCGTTCCGTAAATTATCGATATCGCCGTCCCACTCGTGGTTGCCCACGGTACAGAGGTCGAAACCCGTACGATTCATCAACTCAATCATGGGATAGTTGACGGGCTCGTATTGGTCGTTGACGGGATTGCCCGTGCGGTTGTCGCCTGCCGAAAAGAGCAGCAGGTCGGGATAAACGGCACGCAGGCTATCGACTATCGTTGCAAACTTGGGGAACATGTCGATGCTGGAATGCATGTCGTTGACCGACAGGATGACGATTTCGGCATCGCCCGCCGTTGTGGCCTTTTCGGTTTTTCTCGTTTCACCTTGCTGGGGATCTTTTTTGGAGCGATTACAAAGAGTAAGCCATAAAACCACAGCCAAAAGGCCAAGCAGCAGGAACAACTTCTTTTTGTTCATAGGTTAAGTGATTAAAAGTGCGGCAAATTTATGAAAAAAGTTCTATTTTTGCGGCATCATGTCGAAGAAAAGCCAAAACGAATACCCCAGCGGGAGCAGGACGAGTTGGAAGGTGGTCATCACCTACCTGTTCGTCATTGCCCTTTGCGCGGCTTTGTTTTACTATATCTTCAACCTGAGAAAGAGCATCGATAACCAACGCTCCAACATCAACACGCAACACGACGCCCTCAACTGGGTCAACAACTTCACCAAGAACGTGCATGCCGCACAAAATGCGGCCAACCTCTACGCCTTCACCGAACAGGCCAAATACAGACGTGAATTCAACGCTTACCGCGATGCCATCAAGAACCAAACCGATTCGCTGCTATTGTTTGAAATCAGCGAAGACAACAAATTGATGGTAAACGAGATAGACAACCTCATCAGGAGCAAAGGCAGACTTAGCAACGAGTTGTCGAAACAGTTCCACGACTTCAACCCCTTGGCCGAATTCGACCGCACCATCGACGACTACCGGCCCCCGAAGCCCGAAGAGGAGATTGTGGTCACCACCGTGTCGAAAGACACCATCATCCACGTGCCAAAGAAAGCGGAGAAAAAGAGCTTCTGGCAACGCGTCGGCCAGGTCTTCGACTCTTCGGAGGAGCAGGGAGACAGCCTGATACATGTCTCCATTGAGAGGAGCGACACGCTACGCATCCAGCACCAAGGCCAAGACTCCGTCAACATCCTCGCCGACCTGCGCGTGCTCTCCGACAAGGCCAAGACCGAGTATTGGACCAAGATCAAGCAATACGAGAAAAAAACGCACGAACTGGTGAAGGCCGACAACCAACTCTCGGAACAGATCTCCTCCTTGCTCATTCGCCTTAACCAAGAGATCCTCGACTCCACCATCAAAGAAATCGAAAAAAGCGAGGAAATCATCCAAGAAAACACACGTTACTCCATCCTCATCGGTGCCGTCACGCTTGGACTTATCATTATATTCATTATACTGATAATCAGTGATGTAAACAAAGGTTATCGTGCCCGTCGCGCCGCCGAGGAAGCCAAACGGAAGACCGAGGAAATCATGGAAAGCCGCCACAAGCTGCTGCTCTCCGTCACCCACGACATCAAGACCCCGCTGAGTTCCATCATGGGCAACGTGGAGCTCATGGACAAGTCGAAGAACGAGAAAGAATTCAGCTCCATACAGCAATCCGCCGACCACATCCTCAACCTGCTGACCAACCTTTTGGAGTTCTCGAGCCTCGAACAAGGCAAGCTGAAAGTCAGCAACGAAGCCTTCAACCTGCGCCAACTCTGCGACGAGACCGCCGAAATGTTTGAGCCCATTGCCCGCCACAAGAACCTGCAGTTTATCTACGAGCCTTCCATCGAAAAGGACTGCACCATCCTTTCCGACCGACTGAAAATCAAACAGATACTCAGTAACCTGATTTCCAATGGCGTCAAATACACCTTGGAAGGCAGCGTCACCTTCAAGGCACGCATGGGGCGCAACCTGATTGTTTTCGACATCACCGACACGGGTGTAGGCATTCCATCCGACAAGCTGGAAGAGGTATTCAAGCCCTTCGTACGTATCGAAACCTACAACCAGTTCGCCGAAGGTAGCGGCTATGGCATGTCAGTGGTCAAAGGTCTTGTCGACCTCCTCGGAGGCCAGATCCAAATCGAATCCGAAGTCGACAAAGGCTCGCATTTCGAGGTCAGGATTCCAGTAGGCGTCGTGGAGTCGTCGCCCGAAGCCAAAGAAGAGCTTGTGGACAACAAAAAGAGCCTGAACATTCTGATTATCGACGACGACAACACCCTTCTTTCCGTCATCGACACCATGTTGCACCGCCTCGGGCACCAAGCCATCCCCTGCAGGTCGAAAAGCGACGTCGAGGGTGCCATAGCGCAGATTGCCGATTACGACTACATCCTCACCGACCGTGAGATGGGTGCCCTCACTGGCAACGACATCCTTCACATCTTCAAGGAGGCTGACGCCAACAAGCCCGTCATCCTGATGACCGGTCGCATCGAATACACCAACGAGAAAGCCAAAAAAGAAGGCTTTGACGGGTTCCTCCAAAAGCCGTTCAACCTGAGACAGTTGGAGAGCCTCTTCGGCAGCGTCGCCACAAGCGAGAACGAAGAAGACACCGCCTTCCCCGACTTCCCGGCCTTCAGCGAAATGATGGGCAACGACAAGGAAGCCATGACCGACATCTTGACCGTCTTTGTGCAGTCGACGGCCAACGACCTGGTTTCGATGAACACTTTGATCGAGCAGTCAGATTTCGTGGAGATGCAAGCGCTTTGCCACAAGATGCTGCCCATGTTCATCCAGCTGGAGCGCGACACCACCTTCCTTGCCAAGATGAACGCCATGCGCGGCAAGGACGAGACGGAAGAAGACTATCCCAATTGGAAAGAAGACGCCACCCAATTCATGTCGCAGACCGACGAATTGATGGATTTGCTGGCGGAGAAGTATGGGATTGGGTGAGGCTGAAAGGAGGCAATCACCTCCATCGTTGAGGAAGATAGCTTGAAGGCCGAGGATTTCCTGCAAATCAATCCGGTGGAAATGTTGTAGTTTTTTAGGGATTGTAGTATGGAGTTGGCCAAATGGAGGGTCATTCCAGAAGCCACTTCCATGCTGGAATTACTTCAATAAATTGGAAGTTTTTGCTTGAAAAATAAGTGTTTTGTTTAGTCACATTAAACATATTCCTTTATTTTTGTTTATTATTGCTAAACAAATTGTTTTTTATGGGGAAATTGATGTCAGTTGTCGCTCCCTTTCAATAAAAGATGAAAAGAACTGAAGGCTGAACAAGTTCAAAGAAAAGCTTCATCTCGATGCGATCTTCGTCGTTGGCGACGGTAGCCTGAAGACTGAAGATTTCCTGAAAGTCGCCCCGAAAAGTATGCCTGCGGCGTTTAAGTTTTCCCTTTTACCTCTTGCAGTTTGAAAAAAATGTGTACTTTTTCCCCATGAAGTAATATTACTCAATCTGTTGAGTAAAATTACTCAATCTATTGAGTAAAAAGATATAATATGTTTCAAAGGTCTGAATATCAAATAATAAAGAAAAGAATTGAAGAACCGAGAAAGTTCATTCAGGTGGTTATGGGGCCGCGTCAGGTAGGTAAATCCACGATGGTGAGGCAGGTTTTGGCTGACCTCGCCTTCTCAAACGCACATCACAATTTCACCATCTCCCTACCCTAATTTGAAACGTCTTTGAACCTCGTTCTATATCAACGGAAAAGCTGATGTCGTCATCGTCCGATTCGCCTTTGGGTGCTTCTATCCCATTGCCCCAGATGGCGCTATAGCTGTATTTGCCTGCCTCTAAGCAATCGAAATGCTCATCAAGCTTTTCATAGAAATCCTCATCGGGCATTTTCTTGAATTCCAACGTGAAGTCGTAAGTATGTTCTGGAGAACGGCTAAAACACTCCCATTCTTCCCCACGTTCAATCACTTTATATTTGGGTAGCCTAACGCCTGTAATGTTTTCAACCACCCTGCGCCTGACAAAATGATGCTGCATATAATGCTCGGAATAGTAATCATATCCCCATAATGCTGCCACGGCCATAACAACCAGCATCATCGGCGAAACCACAAACAGCACAATGCGCAGCCACTTTGGCAAGAGCTTCCATCGGCCGTCAAGGATAAGCAGGAGTGGCGAAAGCGTCAACCATGATACAGACAACAATATACTTTTTAAACCTTTAGGAAGAATCTTATTATTCATACGGTTTTATTCAAATACAGGATACCAATTCAAATCTTCACTATGCTTTTCCAGAACAACATTTAATCCTGGATAATTCAACAAAGCTTTGTCGGAGCAGGAATCTGGCAGCAAACAATCTGAAACATCATCGCTCATCAGCCCAAGCCCTGCGTTTTGGTTCTTCAATTGATACAGCTTTGTCCTCATCATAAGGTTGGTGCAACCATTGTAAACCTCACGCAATTCTTTGGGTAATGCTTTTGCAACAATTGTGCGATACTTCATCCACTCATTCCACATCTTTCTCTCATTTGAGGCAGTCGCTTGGTACTCCTCTAATCCTTCTTTCGAATCGTCCGTGTAGGGATTATACCAATTATCCGTAGCCTCATCAAAGAACGCCTTATAAGCATCCTCTATCATGCGCGAAGTGAATTTTGTATGAGGAAACGACACATCTTGGCTTTGCTTATGCAGCAGCAAGTTATGAAAGGAAGCGGACCAAAGGTCAAGGCTTTGATTGAGGGCACCAATGATGTTCAATGTGCCACTGCTGCCATGGTCTTCAAGCGATATCATCGCCAAAACAGCCTCATGATAGTGCTCCCATTTTTCTTTTTCGTTTAAAAACAGGTTTTTATAATCAGGTAATGCTTCAACCAAATGTTGGAACTCTCCCTCAACACGATCTTTATACTTTTCATAATCTTTATCCACAAGCTGATACCATTCTGCATTACTCGCCATTTCGAGAAACATTTCTCTCGCCCTTTCAACCTCTATTTCATCGGTTGATTCGCAGATAATGGCCCAAAGAGAATCCTTGCGCTTCTCAATATCCTCCCATGTTTCCTCGTATTTTTGTATGGGACTAGTGTCCTGCAATGCTTCTTTTTCCGACTTCCTGTCGTTAGTGCATCCTAAGAATGATGCTAGCATAAGTGTTGCCAGCAATGTGGCTAATCCATAATTTTTCATGTTTTTTTATGTTGTTGATAGCTTTTTAATAAATGCACTTTGGCATCTGGTATTCCGTAGCCATGGCAAAGTCCGTGATGACTTTGCGGAAATGGCTGGGCAGATGATGCACGGCTTTCTTGATGATTTCTTTCGGAATACTACCATAATACGCTTCAGCGATACCTCCGGCAATACAGGCTTGCGTGTCGCTGTCGCCACCCAGAGAAACAGCCAGACGGATGACGGACTCATAGTCTTCACCATCCATGAATGCTATGATGGCTTCGGGAACGCTTCCTTCACAAGAGCAATCGAAACTATAGTTTGGACGGATTCCCTCAATCGTGTGACCAAGGTCGTAGTGGAAGTTCTGCACGATATATGTTTTGATATCTGCCTTGCTCGCATGATGGCGAGCCATGAATATGGCAGCCGAAACGGCTTGTGCGGCCGTGATGCCTTGCTCACTGTCGTGCGACACCTCGGCCGACCGTTTTGCGACTTCCAAAGTCTCTTCCATGCTTTCGAAAGTCCATCCGATAGGACTGACACGCATGGCGGCTCCATTGGTGAAGGAGCCGTATGGCTGAGGCTCATCGCTGTTGAGCCATGCTTTAGTGGCGTGACTGAAGCCAGCACTGGGATACATCCTCCCGTATGTTTGCATAATCTTGACCAAGGTTGCGTGTTGATGCTTAGGGTCACGCATCAACCAGTCGGCTACTGCGATGGTCAACACCGTGTCGTCGGTGAACTTGCTGCCTTTATCGAACAGCTCGAAATCCGTAGTCTTGATTCGGCTGTTGTGGCCTTCAAATCTTGAGCCTATAATATCTCCAATGATTGCGCCTAACATGATTATAAGTCTTGTGGTTATAATTCTGTCATGTAGATTTTTTTGTATTCTCCATCGTCTTCTATACCTGCTATTACAAAAGTAGTTCCTCTTTTGAAAGTGACTTGATACTCTTCTCCATGATTTCTAAGTTCATAAACGCATCGTGCATTTGTTTCATTCTTTTTTGGAGTAATAATATACTTATTATCATTTACTTGCCAAAGAGATTTTGTTGTGGTTAGATAATGAGGAAACCTGTATTCCTCCCCAAGATGAAAGTCTAATTTATCATCATCAGTACAAATCCTATATAGATTCCCTTCTTCGGAGTATATAGGAGCTTTGTTTAATACTGAATCAAGGCCAGCACACATTTCTGGAATTGGTGAGGGTTTGTCCTCGTAGTTGTCGTATCTAAAAGCGTAAGACAAATTACCTACAAAACAAACAAGCATAAGGATTTCAAAATCATTCAATCCTTTTCTTTTTAGTTCTGTCATTGTTTCTTGTCTGATCCCATTAAAGTGTCTTTTAATATCACCTCTTCGTAAAAAATCTAAATCATCATCCACATCACAGTCGTTGAAGCCTGGAATTATTGGGAAATTTACATGTTCTTCAATGTAGTTCTGTTCAATTTCAACAAGTTCTTCTACACTCATAGCTAAAGATTGTATTATTGCTCTATAAAAAAACCATCAATATAGTCTGGGCCATAGTAGAATAATTCTGAGAATTTTTCCCTTGTTCCTTTGGGAATAATTATTCGTTCTAACGAATGACAACCCTGAAATATTCTCCATCCTATGAATTCGATAGATTTTGGCAGTTTTATTTGTGTTAATGGACAACTAGCAAAAGCCCAGTCGCCAATACTTTTAACTGTATTTGGTATTGTTATTTGTCGCAAGTTAGTGCAGCAGTCAAAGGTACCCTCTTCTATTGTGGTAATACCATTAGGAAGATTAATTTGACTTAACTGTTCACAACCGCCAAAAGCTTCTCTTCCAATACTGGTTACACTATTTGGAATTGAAATTTGTTCTATAGAGGTGTATTCGAATGCCGAGTCTCCAATGCTAGTTACAGAATCAGGGATTGTGATTTGTTCAACTGAAAAGCATCCGGCGAAAGCAGAGTCACATATAGTAGTGACATCATCTGGGATGGATACCATGCTATCATTTTCGAAATACGCAATTAGTTTATTCTGCATTTTATCAATAATCATTCCCTTTACAACAATAAAGCGACCAGAATTACTTGTTATATTGACGGATGGCCGTTTTGTGGGATCTTCCCAAGGCATAAGTTCCTCGACAACACCACACGCTTCGAAAGGGTTTTTCCCAATTTGCTTTATAGATTCTGTAATACAAAAACTCTGCAAAGAGCTATAACTAAATGCATAATCACCAATTGATTTAATTTTATGAGGTATAATGATTCTCTCAATTGTATCACAGCCGTAAAAAGCATAATTCCCTATTTTCGTAACGATTTCTGGTATGACGACCTCCTTCCCCTTTCCAAAATAGCTAATTAAACGTTTTTCGTAAAGGTCTATCAACATTTCATTGATTATGACAAAGCGGTCAGAATTGCTAAATAATAAGCAAGATGAAACAAAGGGATTGTCGCCAATATGTTTAATTGAATGTGGAATCGTGATTTGTTTTAGCTTCCAACATCCTTTAAAAACCAGATTGCCAATTGAAATAACAGACTCAGGAATGGCAATTTGTTCTAAATATCTACAATCCTCAAAAGCCTTATCGCCAATATGTGTAACCGATTCTGGAATATTAACCTGTTTCAATTTACAATCATCACTACTAAAGGCTTCATCACAGATAATCTTTGTTCCTTGTTTTATGGTAAATGTATCAAGTTGTCCGCTTTTCGGACCAAGACAACACAACAGCTTATTCCCGTCCTTGTTATACATTCCCCAGCCATCATGAACGTCGTTAACTCGGTCTTCATAGGTGACTTTTGTTGATAGATTCTCATCAATCACTCCAATAGAAAAACATAGGACTTGAACCGTCCATGCTCTAGCAGAATCAAGTTCGTATTTATCTAGAATTATACGATATTCTTCTTTGCCACCAATCAGCAAATGGAATTGAATCATTCGATTGTCTTTGACAGAAAAATTGAAAAAAGGCCCGATACAAGCAAATTGGTTAAATCCTTTTATTTGCCCTTTAATCAATCCTGCAAATCCCTCTAAATCAAAATCCAAAATATCCAAAACATTAGAAAAAATATGCAAGGTCGGTGTTTCTTCGCTGCAAATAATGTCGCCTTCGTCTAAGTTGTCAAACTTCTTATTCGCGGTCTTTATCTCTGAATCTGGAAAGAACACCGAAGCATGAAGCGTAGCGCGTTTCAAGCAGATTTCAGATGGTTCGATCAAGGTAATGGTTTTTACTTTTTGTTCATAACCATTTTCACGAAGGAAATCCGCATAACACATTGTTCCCAATGCTTGTCCGCAGCCATAGTCAATGATATTGATTTCAGGTTGTTCAAGGAATTCTTCTGGCAGTTTGTCAAAAGCATAATTCAATTTGGCTTGGTGCATCTTGCCGAAAGCGAACAAGTAGGCGGTCATTTGTGGCTCGGAGTCCAAGATGTCAATGCCTCGGTTCAAGGCCTCAAAGAGTTCGTTCTGTAAGGCTTGCGGCAGCTCGCGGTAGAATTTGGTGGACAAATCCCTCACTTTGTCGAAAGTGGGATTGTCCATGTATTTCAGCTTGTATGCGTAGTTGGTGTTTTGTTCTATCATCATATCATGATGTTGTTTCATTTGTTGTTTCCAAAGACAAATTATAAATCAAGGCTGTTATCGTCGAGGAGGAATTGCCGCAGACCCATGGTGACGATACCGTTGTCATCGCGACGAAGAAGAATGTTGTCGCGCACAACGATGATCTTCTTGAATGAGTCGTTCACGCGAAGCAAGGGGCGCTCTTCTTGATGCTGTTTCTGCCTGTCGGGCAGCATGAAAGCGGATTGGATATAATACCGACGGCTACCTTTGTTGGCCACAAAATCTATCTCCAGTTGCTTACGCTGCCAAGTGCCGTCGGGCTGTTTCTCCTTAACCTCAATCATACCCACATCAACCGAGAACCCGCGCATCCGCAACTCGTTGTAAATGACGTTCTCCATCAGATGGTTTTCCTCGTTCTGTCGGAAATTGAGTCTTGCGTTACGCAATCCAAGGTCAACAAAATAATATTTAGATGGAGTGGAAATGTATTTCTTCCCCTTGATGTCGTAGCGTATGGATTTCTCGATAAGGAAAGCATCTTGCAAGTATTCGAGGTATTGGCTAATGGTGACATGTGAGAGCTTTGTTTTCCCTGCGGATAAGAAGGTCTTCTCTAACTTTAATGGATTGGTAGGCGACCCAACTGATGATGCGGCGATGTTGATAAGTTGTTCCATCGACTGCTTGTCTTGTAGATTGTACCGTTCAACAATGTCCTTGATATAGGTGCGCACAAACAAGCGTTTGAGATAATCCTCCTTTTCTTCGGGAGAGTCAAGCAAAGCGGCGTATGGCATACCTCCGTAAGTGTAGTATTCTTCCCAAAGGTCGTTCCAAGGCTTGTCGGAAAAGGCATTGGCATATTCCGAAAAGCTGAGCGGTGCAATGTGTATTTCATCACCTCTGTCGCGAAACTCGGTAATGACATCAGTGGAAAGGAAACGCGAGTTACTTCCGGTGGCGTAGGTGTCGAGATTGGGAATATGTAGAAAGGTAAGCAACGCATCTTCAAAATCTTCCATCAGTTGCACTTCGTCAAGAAGCACATAATACATCTGATTATCTTTGATGAGCGAAGTCACATACTCGATGCAGGCATCGGGATTACGGAGGTCGCGTCTGCGACGGTCATCAAACACGATTTCGATGATGTGCGAAGGCTCGACACCACTATCAAGCAGATGCTGTTTGAACAAGTTGAACAGCAGATAGGATTTTCCGCAACGGCGAACCCCTGTTACAATCTTCACGAGACGATTATGCTTGTGTGAAATGAGCTTTTGCAAGTATTTGCTACGGTTAAATTCAATCATAGCCTTATGTTGTTTTCAAAAATCGGAAATATGGACATTTTTTGTAAGTGAGTGCAAAAATATCATTCTTTTTGAAAACGCGCAAGGATGTGAGAGAAAAAATAGTCATTTCCAAGTTATCGTTTCTCCCAAAGGATTCATTTCGTGCTTACTATAATTCTCAACTGCCTTCTCCTTGCTCGCATTGGCATAGCAATACTCGCAAAGATGCGGGCAGGTGTTGTACTCGCCGATGTCCTTGCTCACCATGCAGCCGCAGAACTGTCGCTGGCCTTTGTCGCGGTTGTCGCGGTGCTTGATGATGGTCGGTTTGGGGTCGAAGAGATCGCCTTCGGTAATCTCCACACCGAGAAAGTCCATCAAATCTTTGTCGTGGTGGGCAAAGCGAATCATCAAGTCATCATCAATGCAGCGGTTGTGCTGGATGCCGTATTGCTCTATGTCAATCTTCTCACCACAAGTGGCCAACTGATAATGCCATTTCTGGTTGAGTTCCGAAAGCCTTTGGGCAAACTCTTCCATTTGAGCAGTTGTCCATTCCGCATAGTTCACATGGCTTTTCTCAAGGTTGGCCTTCACCTTCTTATATAAGGCGATATCGGCATAACTGAAAACGAGTTTTTCCGTGTAGCCTTGCAGTTGATCGCCGATGTTTTCCACTTTTCGCAACAGGTCGTCCAAACCGATTTGGTCGGTCAGAATCAGCGGGTCAAAACGCCAAATCACGCGGCCTTGGCCCAATTGGTCCACCAATCTTTTGAAAGTGTCAATCCTTTTCTCCAATGGCGGAACGCCCTTTTCCAAACCTTCTTTCTCGTAATCGTTCAGCGTGTATTGGATGTAGCAACCGATGTTCCTTTCCTTCAGCTCGTCCAAATGTCCAAGCAACGGCTCCGGATTCTTCGACCAAAACACGATGAAGCGGCATTTTTTGTACGAAACGAAACTCTTCACACCATTGAATGGATTCGTCCAAGCAGAATAGCCCACCTTCAGCCGATGGAAGAACCAGTCGGCATAGAAAGCGGGAATATCGGTGCTACGGCTTGCGGAGATGATGACCGGGGCTTGTGCCTCTGCTATTATACCGCTATCGCGCTGTATTTGTGTCTTTTGCCATTGTGCCATAAGGAGTGTCGTTCTTTTTCAATCTGCAAATATAACGATTATTATTCTCACTCTCCCAAATACGCAAACCTTTTCCCCTCCGCATGATAGTCCTTATATGAGTCGCAACGGCCCCGGATACTTTGCCATGCCTGGGTATTGGGATAACGCTCCATCACAGTCCTATAGTTGCTGAAACGCAGCTGGGCTTGGGCTGTATACTCATCATTGGTAAAGGTCGCGAAGGCCTCGCTGAAAAGCTTCTCCACGCGCTGCATGGCATTCAAACATGTCTTGTCTCTTTGCCAATCAAAGTGCTCATTATCCTCCCACAGACAGCCATGTTTGTATTGTGTCAATGCCCAGCAATAGTCAAACGAGTTGCGCAAACCAACAGCATAGTCAAGCATCAACAGGGCTTTTCGGTTAGGCTCTGTCATCGCGGCTATCTCATGTTCCAGTCGGCTCATACTTTTGGCAAAATAAAGCTTGGCATCATCCGCATGGCTCCATTGCCTTGGGATGAGATTAAACGGATCTCTGCTCAGGTAATAATGCGTATTGGTTCTGAAGCTGTATTCCGCTGAGACCTTCGATAGGAACCTTTCAGCATCATTATACCGCATCTCTCGCAAACAATGGGTGCCGATTATCTCGTTCAAATAGTCCATGTCGATGAACGAATGTGCATTAATGAACCGTTGGAACTCTGTTTGCGGCCTTTCGGCCACACGAGCATAGGCCATCAGCTCGTTGGCCGACAACGTTTCCATCATGGCAGCGAAATGACAGCTATAGTCATATTCGTTAAAGAAATGGCTTTTCCTATATTCCTCCAACGATATCGTGATATGTTGGCCGCCATATTCTTGGCAAAAGTCATCGTCCCAACAGGTAATGCCTATTTCACCAATCGCGTTGAGCAGCGAATAACTCGACATATTGGCCAGCTGCAAAGCCAAAGTAGTTTTGCCAACTTCCATCATCTTCGGGCATACCGTACCCAAAAGAATGCAACGCATGGCATCGTTCCAATAGTAATAGCTACGGCAGGATTTCAATCCATAGAAATCATTAGTCCCACAGATGGTCTCGTCATCGATATGGGTTCCCAACATGTCTTGTAGCCAACGTAGTTGGGTAAAAAGTTTCTGCTCGTAGGCTTTGTCGTAGGTGCAGATCTGCGCATCAATGTAGATGCGCATCACTTTGATGGCATCCGCAAGGTTCTGGTCGTTCACATTTTTTTCAGCCGTCCTCAGATAACGGTCGGCTTTCTTATCATCGCCTTGCAAATGGGCAATGAAAGTGGCGGCGTATGCCCACAATGCTTTATCAGCAGGCAAATCGCCTTCAAGGACTTTGTCACAGAGCAAGCCCAATTGAATGACCTCATCTTTTCCAACTGAGGCATCCCAATCCCACCAATCATCTGAATAGATGTTGTGGTTAGGCTCTATCTGTCCCAAAATCTCCCAAAGCTTCAACCGAAACTCCGGGCAATCAGGATAGTTCTCATAAATCATTTCCATCTCTTCCACGCGGCTCAACGATCCATGATAGCGCGGGTCGCATTCCAAAAGGCCAATTACATCATCGGCCAAGATGTAATAATGTTTGGCCTGCTCGATGTCGTCAAGATGGACGTATGCACCAGCGACGTATGACAAGGCCATTTGGCGCAAGACACCTTCAGGAACATGCTTTTCTGTATCATTCCAAAAGCGTATGATCTCCTCGTATTGTTTGAGCGAAGTCATGGCCCTAACTGCTTGCAAAGCATATCGGTCAGCAAAACGCCCGTCCATCTTTTGCCTGGCCACCTCAGCTACATCATTAAGCGAATACCTCACCGGGTCTTCCTTTGATGGATAATACCAAGGCGAAAGGCTCTCTCGACGCAGCCACTCGCAGTTTTTCGCCAAGATAAGGAAATCTAGTGCCTCCTGGTC
>Ga0310694_10001886_pt1 | contig 22664 bp, 19 predicted proteins | sample 174DNAGHGhighgp2_FD_203884 | JGI IMG/M metagenome (GOLD analysis project Ga0310694, IMG submission 203884) | Sheep rumen microbial communities from Palmerston North, Manawatu-Wanganui, New Zealand - 1742 DNA GHGhigh gp2 (v2) (version 2) | ecosystem: Host-associated > Mammals > Digestive system... | reverse complement strand
GTGCTCACAAAATGGTCTATTTCGAACCGATAGCGGTCCAGCGGATGGGAGCTCAGGTACATCCCCACCAGTTCTTTCTCCTTCTGGAGCATTTCCATCACGTCCATATAGCCTTCATCGGCCGGCAGGGGCGGGCGTTCCGGTTTCATCTCTTCCATGTCTCCGAACAGGGACACGGCTCCGTTCAGGGCGTCGCTCCGGTACAGGTCTCCGTAGCGGGTGATCTGGTCGATGAACAGGTCTGCGTTGCCCTTGCCGGGCTGGAAATACATACTGCGCTTGTGCCCGAAGCTGTCCAGGGCGCCGGAATGTACCAGGCTCTCGAAACTCTTGCGGTTCACACTGCCGGACATGCGTTCCACAAAGTCGTAAACATCTGTAAACAAGCCGTTTTCTTCCCGCTCCTTGATAATGGCCTCTACCACGTTGGCACCGAATCCCTTGATGGAGCCCAGGGCAAAACGGACGTCTCCGTTCTTGTTCACGGTGAAGTGCGCGGCACTTTCGTTGATGTCCGGACTCAGGACCTTGATGCCATGGCCTTTGCAGTCGTCCATAATCTTGGTAATTTCCTCCAGGCTCTTGGCGCAGTCCAGGCAGGAGGCGAAGAATTCCGACGGATAGTGGCACTTGAGCCAGCCGGTCTGATAACTTACCCAGGCGTAGCAGGTGGCGTGCGACTTGTTAAAGGCATACTGGGCAAACTTCTCCCAGTCTTTCCAGATTTTGTCCAGCACTTTTTCCGGGTGACCGTTGGCCTCCCCGCCCTTCATGAACTTGTCTTTCAGGGAGTTCAAGATATCTATCTGCTTCTTGCCCATGGCCTTGCGCAGTTTGTCGGCCTCGCCTTTGGTGAAGCCGGCCAGCTTCTGGGACAGCAGCATCACCTGCTCCTGGTACACGGTTACGCCATAGGTGTCCTGCAGGAATTCCTCCATTTCGGGGAGGTCGTATTCGATGGGTTCCTCCCCTTGCTTGCGGGCGATGAAACTGGGAATGTAGTCCATGGGACCGGGCCGATAGAGGGCGTTCATGGCGATCAGGTCCTCGAAACGCTCCGGGCGCAGCTGCTGCAGGTATTTGCGCATGCCGTCCGATTCGAACTGGAACACGGCAGTGGTGTCTCCGCGGCCATAAAGCTCCAGCGTGGGCTTGTCATCGATGGGAATGGCCTCTATGTCGATGTCCTCCCCGTGGTGCTCCTTGATCAGGTTCAGGCAGTTGTGGATGATGGACAGGGTGATGAGGCCCAGGAAGTCCATCTTGAGCATGCCCACATCCTCGATATAATGGCCGTCGTACTGCGACGTGCGCACGTCTTCGCCGGTTTCCTTATCCTTGGACAGGCAGATGGGCAGATAGTCCGTCAGGTCTCCCCGGCCGATGATGGTGGCGCAGGCGTGCATGCCCACCTGGCGCACGCTGCCTTCCAGCGCCTGGGCGTATTTGAGCACTTCCCGGTTGATTTCCGGGCCGTTGTTGAGCTCGTTGATGAATTCCGGAACCAGGCGGTAGCAATTCTTGAGGGTGATTTTGACGTCGGTGTCCTCCATGCCCACCTGGTAGGTTTTTCCGTCCCGTTCCACCACCTTGAAACCAGGCTTCAATTCGTCCAGTTTGGGATTGAAGGGGTATTCCTTCTCCTTTTTCTCCGACAGGCGGTCCGGAACCATCTTGGTGAGGCGGTTGCTCTCGTCGATGCTCACGTGGGAAATGCGCGCCACATCCTTGATGGCGCTCTTGGCCGCCATGGTACCGAAGGTAATGACACGCGACACGTGCGAGGCTCCGTACTTGCGTTCCACGTATTCGTGGGCCTTGGTAAGGTCTTCGAAGTCTACGTCGATATCCGGCATGGAAATACGGTCCGGATTCAGGAAACGCTCGAACAGGAGCTGGTAACGGATCGGGTCCAGATTGGTGATTTTGAGGCAGTAAGCTACCACGGAACCGGCGGCGCTTCCCCTGCCCGGCCCCACCATGCAGCCCATGGCGCGCGAGGCGGCGATATAGTCCTGGACGATGAGGAAATAGTCCGGGAAACCCATGCGGCAGATGGTCTTGAGCTCGAAGTCTATGCGCTCCTGCTGCTCCTGGTTCAGGGTTTCCCCGTAGCGCTCGTGCGCGCCCAGGTAAGTAAGGTGGCACAGATAGGCCACCGAGTGGCAGAAACCGTCGCCGCGGTAGGTGCCGTGCTTGTCGTATCGGCCCGCATCGATGATATCCTTGTACTTTTCCAGGTGCACGTCGATATCGGCCATGAAAGCCGGATCTATTTCGTACACGGGCAGCACAGGGTCTATGTCGATGGAATAGGATTCCACCTTGCCGGCCACCTCCAGCGTATTGGCCAGGGCCTCCGGATGGTCTGGGAACAGCGACAGCATCTCCTCTTCCGTCTTGATGTACTCCTGCTGGGTATAGCGCAGGCGGTCCGGGTCGTCGATATAGGCGTTGGTGGTGAGGCAGATGAGGCGGTCGTGCACGGGGCCGTCCTCCTTGCGCACGAAGTGGGCGTCGTTGGTGGCGATGACCTTGATACCGTGCTTCTGGGCCAGTTTGAAGATTTCCTCGCAGTAGTAGCACTGCTTTTTGTACAGCTGGTTGTCCAGGCCGGGGACCTCCGTCTTGTGCTTCATCACCTCCAGGTAGTAGTCCTCCCCGAACACGCGTTTGTGCCACAGGATGGCCTTTTCCACGGCTTCGTCGTCATGGGCCAGGATGGCGCGGGGAATCTCTCCCGCCATACAGGCCGACGAGCAAATGAGGCCCTCGTGGTACTGCTCGATGATTTCGTGCGTCACGCGGGGCTTGTCGTAATACTTGCCTTCGATATGGCCGATGGACACAATCTTAGCCAGGTTCTTGTAGCCCTGGTAGTTCTTAGCCAACAGGATCAGGTGATAATACCCCCTGTGCTCGTTGTCCTTGAGCCGATGGTCATAGTGCCGGGTAACGTACACCTCACAGCCGATGATGGGCTTTACGTCCGGATGCTTCTTGGCGTACTTGAAGAACTCCTTTACGCCATACATGTTGCCGTGGTCCGTAATGGCCAGGGCCGGCATTCCCAGCTCATCGGCCCGGTTAAAGAGGTTTTCTATGGAGGATTGTCCGTCCAGGATGGAGTACTGGGTGTGGACGTGAAGATGCACGAAACTCATGAAACAAAGATAAGCATTCTTCTCCGATTCCCGGCAAAGAAGTTATCAACAATTTGGACCGGGAGAAGGGGTTTGGGAGGGCAGGAAGGGGTTCCGGGGGAGGTATGTACAGCTGGAAGGCGCTAGGAGGGCGATTTCGTGTACATACCTGGTATGTACAGCGGCTGGAGAGGGAGTCCGGGGAGGCAGAGCCCCCCCGAGGCGACAAGAAAGGCCGACCCCGAAAGGAGTCGGCCTGATGGTCTACAAAAGCGGAAGCTTATTTGCTGAGCTTGAAGCCCACTTTGTAGTTGTCGTAGCCGTCTGCGAGCTTGGCGATGCCCTTTACGGCGCTGGCGTTTTCACCGAGGACGTTGGTGAGCTTCTTCAGGAAGTTCACGGCGGCGTTGGCCGGGAACACCATCTTGGCACCGTTCAGGGTGGACTCCAGGTTGCCGGTCATGCAGAAGAACTGCAGGGTTTTGCCGAAGGTGAGGGTAACGGTCTTTTCGCCGTCGCCTACCTTGTACTTGCCGGGCACGGAGAAGGAGCCGATGCTCATGGTGAAGGTGTTGTCCTCTGCGTTGAAGTTGAACTTCAGGGCGCCGGGTTTGATACCCACCTTGGCCAGGTATTCGTCGGCCTTGGCCTCGATACCGGAAGTGACGGCAGAGCCGGCCAGGTTGGCCAGGACACCGCCCTCAGAGCTGGACACGGACACGGCGATACCGTCGTAGATATAGCTGCCGTTCAGGCTGACGGGAGCGGAATAAACAGTTCCGGCCAGACCGGAAACGATGTTGCCGATAGCAGATTCGGAGCTAGAGCCAAGAGTTCCGAGCCAGTTGCCGAGCATACTCTGGGCATTGGCGGACACGCTCAGTGCCACTGCCAAAGCAATAACGGAAACGATTTTCTTCATAATTATGATTTTGTTAAATTTGTTTCAGGGCGTAAATATAACAAAATATTTGCAAATTATTCATTTTTTTCGCTCCAACCCTGTGCTTTTACGGGAAATTCCACTCCTTCGGGGGTTACCAGCACCGCTCCCACCTCCGTTTGGGCCATGTGGCCGATGATGTCGAAGGTCTGGAACTCCCGCCGGAATTTTTCCAGATGCAGGATGGGAATCACGAAAAGCAGGCGGTAGTCCTCTCCCCCGTTCATGGCTGCCGATACCGGATCCATGTCCAGTTCTTTCCCCAGCTGGAAGCTGTTGCCTTCGAAGGGAATCTTGTCGGCATAAACCTTCACGCCCAGGCCGCTGTCCCGCACAAGGCGCTTGAGGGCGTCGGAAAGCCCGTGGGAGACAAAATAGGCATAGGAAGGGTAGATTTCCTGGTCTTCCAGGCGCGACACCACGGAGGCGTCCAGTTCCGGCCGCAGGTAGGAGCCCACCAGCATCTTGTACTGCGACATGTCTGGCTGAGTACCGCTGGACATGAAAGAACGCGCCCCGCGTTCCAGCACCTGCATGCCCAGGTAGGCGGCGCCCAGGGGCCCGGACACGCACACGAGGTCCTTGCTTTTGGCGGCCATCCGGCGTTTTTCCGTCAGGAGGCTGGTCTCCCCCGTCGCCGCCAGCGAAACGAACAATCCGTTGCCCGAAGGCTGAAGGTCCAGGTTCACGGCCGAAAAGCCATGCTCTTTGGCGGCTACCGTAATGCCCATCCACAGGTCCTGAATTTGGGGAAAGTCCAGTTTGGCCGATATCCCCAGCACCACGTTGAGCAGCCGGGGCGAGGCCAGGGCGGCGTACAACTCCCCTACTACGCCCACTACACACTTGTAACCCAAGTGTTTAAGCGGGAAATACACCAGGTTGAAGTCGATGCCCTCCAGGTACAGCCGGGCGGCCGTACTGATGCGGCCCCCCTTGGCGCAGGTATAGCCCAGACCGGAGACGGGGTCATAAGCAGAAAGGCGATAGAGTTTGTCTATCGCCTCCATTTTGCCGATATCAGAGAAGGATTCTGCCATCTTTGCAAGCGATTAATCCCTGCAAAGATACGAATTTTATGCATAAGAATGCATGCCGCCCAGCAACAGATTCACGCCAAAATAGGTAATGAGGACGCAAAGGAAGGCGATGATGGTATATGCATGGAAGAAACGGGGATTCCGGAAGGATTTCAGGGAATCCCCGTGCAGGGTAAAGGAATACACCAGCAGCGTGACCAGCGCCCAGGTTTCCTTCGGATCCCAAGCCCAGTAGCTGCCCCAGGAAATATTGGCCCAGACGGCCCCCAGGAACGTGCCGAACGTGAGCAGGAATACCGCAGGATACAGGACCACCAGACTCACGTCCCGAAGGCTCTCCCGCGCCTGGGCCGACGGAACGGACACCCCCATCACCCCGTTGAAGGCCACCAGGCCGAAAAGGGTGTAGGACATCATCATGCTCAGCACATGGATGGACAGGAGCGGCGACTGCAGCACCGGCATCAGCGGCCTGATCTGCAGCCCCACCCCGGCACGGCTGGCCAGGAGCATGGTAAAGCCGGCCAGGAGGAAACCCAGCGGCTCGATGAGCGGAAAACGCCTGTGCAGCAGCAGGATAGCCAATGTAGCAAACCAGGCCATCAGCATCATCACATTGTATCGGCCTACATAGGGGCCTGTCCCGGAAACATACCAGCGTAAGCCGATGACCAGCGTCAGGTACAGCCACACGAGGAGAGCGATGGCGGCGCCGCAGACCAGCACCCGGCGGGGCACGCTCCGGCCTTTGGAAACGACGACGGCACTCAGGATAAACAGCAGGATTCCCAGTCCCAGGCACAGCATAAACGGCACCTGGGGGCGTCCGATACGCACATACAGGCGTTCTGCCTTCACTTTCGAAGGGGACGGCAGCACATCGGCCGCCGTCTTCTCCTGATAGGCGCGGATGCCGCGGAGCACTTTCAGCGCCTCTTCGGGAGGGCCGCTGCGCACCACCTCCGGCGACTTGCGGATGAAGGTCCAGAGGGCCTCGTCGGCATAGACCGCCTCCGGCAGATTATCGGCGGCGGCATACCAGGAAATCCGGCCGGTAGAATCCGCCAGCGGGAAGATTTTTACCTTGTCCAGGTCTTCCAGGGTGGTGGGGAGGCCTTTTTCCTGCACATAATCGTCCAGGGGGCATACCCGGTGCCCGTAGTAGACAAAAAGTTCCTCCAGCGCCTTCCCCACCTCGCGGGACTGGGCCCCGGCCATGGGAGGAAAGAGGAAAAGGAGTACCGCCGCCGCGGTCATGGACGCAACCCGCTTCAGCGCCGCGCGAAAAGCGGTGTCCTGCTGGAAGAAGAAGCCCAGCATGGACAGCAGGAGCAGCAGGTAGCCGGCATACGTAATGCCTACGCCCCAGGGATCGCGGCTGACGGCGAGGACGCTGCCTTCTCCGTCTTCGTCGTAATCGGCCTGGTAAAAGCGGTATCCGTGATATTTGGCAATGTTGTTCATGGAAATCTCCACCGCTTTCCCCTCCGGGAGGAACGTGACCGCGGAACGGTAGTCCGACGGCATTTTGGAGCCGTGGTGGAAGTCTATTTCGAAACTTTCCAAGCGTACGCTGAACGGCAGGGCGGCGGGGCTTTCATCGTCCCGTTCGAAGCCGGAGGCCGACTCCCCTTCCCTGAGGTGCAAGGTGCCGCTCTCCCCGTACAGGCAGGTGACCAGCGCCCCGCACAGGATGAGGACGAAAGCCACATGGATTCCCAAGGTGAACGGCTTTTTGGGCACGCCTTTTTGGAAGAGGTAGACCAGGCCGAAAACGGCAGCGAGGGCCCACAGGACAAAGAATACAGGGTTGTGATAAACCCAGCGGAAAGCCACCGGCGTGCCGCTAAGCTTTTCTATGACCGTGGCAGCGATCATCAGGACGATGACAGCTGCCAGCGAGCCATAAGAGAGGTACTTGGAAAGTTTTTGCATTAGATGGAATCGATAAATTTGATGACGGCATCGCGGTCCTGCTTGGAAAGACGGGCGAATTTTTCCGTGCTGGAGTACGCATCGCTATCCTTGCTGAAGCCATGCCACATAATGGCTTCCAAGGTGTTCCGCGCGCGGCAGTCGTGCAGACGGTCTGCGGCGCCGGTGTTCACCTGGGAAAGTCCACGACCCCAGAGCGGGGTGGTGCGGCACCAGGTTCCATGGATATCGTTGGCCATGTAAAGCCGATGCTGGATAAAATCGGAATAAGGATAGATGGTCTGGTGGGCATAGCGCGGGAGGGGCTTCCCTTCGTTCATGGCCGGCGACCAGTAGTTGTCTTCCCGGGTTTCCCACTTGGGCCGATGGCAGCTTGCGCAGCCTAGCTCCGTGAAAAGCTTCTTTCCGCGCTGGACGTCCTCGTCCTGCAGATTGCGGGCCCGGGGAATGGACAGGCCGCGGTGCCAGACCATGAAGTCGTAGAACTCGTCAGCACTCATTTCGGGCTGGAAATTGTGGTAGGGATTGTCGAACTGGTTGGTGGAAGGGGAAAGGAGGGCCAGGACCGTCTCGCTCACTTCTTCGCGGGTGACGGTGCCGTCCCGGTCCACGTCTACGCGGTAGGGCGATTCCGTATCGGCCAGGATGGCATTCAGGACCTCGTCGTTTTCGGACATGGCTTTGGCCCAGGCCACGGTGGTGTACAGGAAGGGGCGGTCCGGGCGGGAAACGTTGGTGATGTTCCAGATGGCGTTGGCGCCGGCCCCGTCCTGAAGGGTTCCGCGCGTCATGGCGTAGGTGAACTTCTTCAGGAGTTTTCCGTCCATGTAAGTGTCTCTCTCATAATACTTTCCATCGGCATCATACCCTGCCCCGAGCGTTCCGGCCTGCCAGTTGTGATAATAGGCCGATGCGGCAAAATCATTTGCGTCCTTGTCCCAGAAAGCGGGGTTCAGTTCCACGTAGGGAGCCTCTGCGCGATACTGCTCGCGGATATCGTCCTGGTCAAGGGCATCGATGATGCCGGAGCCGATGACGCCGATGGTGGATTCCAGCCGATAGCCAATGGTGGCCCCGGCCTCACGGGCCGATGCATGCGGCGTGGGAAGGGTGTTGAAGGCGCTCTCCGGGATCAGGAGTTCCGGATAGATGAGCGAGTAGCGTTCCCCGTCCTCGAACTGCATGGGAAGGCCGGAAGGCATGGCGTTCACCGGGTGCCAGACAATCTGAATCTGGCTTTCGTCAATGGGCGGGAGGAAAGGGGCTGCCGCCATGGTCTGGGGCATGCCGGTAACCTCGGCCACATAGGGACCGTCGTTGGTAGCATCGGTTCCATAGGGATTGTTGGCCGCGCCGGTAGCACGGTAAACCACTAAGAGATAGCCGTTTCCGGCCGAACGCGAGGTGTTGGCCTCATAGACGGTCTGCCGCTTTCCGTGTCCGTAGCCGGGGTGGCAGTCCAGGCAGGATTTCCGGACGCTGGCGGGGCCCAGTCCTTTGAACGGAGGGGTGGAAAGGGTTACGTTCCTTTCAAAAAAGAATTCTCCGTGCACGAAAGCGCGGGTGAGGCCCTGCTCCGCTACCGCCGGAGCCGGGTCTTCATAGCTGCCGGCAAAGATGTTATCCGTGGTGCCCAGCTTACCGCCGGGGTACCATTCCGATGCGTCGAAATTACCGACGGATTTGCCCACATAGCTGCTCTCCCCTGCTTCGGGCGCGGGCTCCGTCCCTCTTTCCCGGCAGGCGGAAAGCACCATTGCGATGGCGATAAGTCCCAGTAAATGAATCTTTTTCATAGTTTAATCTATTAGTCGATAGCGGCGGCAGCGTTTTCCAGCGCCGTGGTAAGATGATCGATGGCCTCAATGGCATCGGCCACATAGAAGGCCGAATAATTGTCCACGAAATGTCCGCGGTCGATGCAGATGTCCAGCTTGGCCAGGGCGTCGGCAAGGGCCGATTTCAGGGCAGTGGCTTCGCTCCCGTGATGCTTCTCCAGGAAGGCCTGAAGGCTGTCCGCCCCGGGGGAAGAAGCACCGTAGCCGCCGTAAAGGCTGTACTGCACCGAGAGAATGTTGTTTTTGAAATCCACAAAGGAGTTCTTGGAATAGGGGGATTCTATGTAATTGACATCCTCGCCGTTGTGGGCCTGCCCCATTTTGGTGGAGGCCACTTCGTCCGTGATGCCTGCACAGCCTGCCGAGAGAATGGTTTTGGCCACACGCTGCCAGGTGGCATAGGTACTGCCCGGGGCTGCCGCACCCAGCATGTCTTCCCCATAGCTGTTCTCCTGTCCGTTGACCGTGCAGTTGAGTTCGGCCGCTTCTACGGCATCCTTCTGCGCCTGGGGTGCGGCCGGATTCCAGGACACGTTGAGCTGATAAAGGGAGAGCATCAGGTCTTCTGCCACGGCAGCGGCATAAACGAGCTCCTGAGCGCCCGAGACGGAGCTATTGGCAAATTCCGCGGCCGTCTCATTGCCCTGCAGGGCAGCCACCGTGCGGTTTTTCCCATCCCGGAACAGGACGAATTCGATGCCGTGGAAACCCAGGGCGGTGGCCCCCAGCTGGGAGATGGCATCTACGCCTTCTTCCTCCAGGGCGGCCATTACCATGGCGTTGGACAGGTTGTTGGCAAGACCCTGGCGGTCCAGCGGCCAGCTGTCAATGTGGGGGTCGATGCTGAAGTCCGTGGCGGCGCCAAAGAGGAAAGCTTCCGAGGCCTCCCAATAGGCGCGGGCTTCCAGGAAATCCTGGCAGGTTTTGTCGATATCGGCCTGCGTGAGGGCGCCGGTCCCCTTCTCTTTCAGGCCCTGAAGGTCTTTGCAGAGGGTTTCGCCGGCCGTAGCCAGCTTGCCGTAAGTGGTATAAATGACGCCGGGGACATACTTCTGGACGGCGGTTTGGATGGTTTTTTCGTAAGCGGTGAGCCCGGTGTTTTCCGGGTTGTTTTTGTTGCCGCAGGAAGTCAGGGCAAGCGCGGCTGAAAGCAAGGCAAAAAAGAACTTTTTCATATTTAAGAAGTGTTAACGTTTGAAGAAGGCGGCATAGGCTATGCCGATATGGAGGGCCGGTTCCGGATGGAAGCCGGCAGGGAAAAAGCGGTGCATATACTCGCACTTCACCACGATTTGCGGGAGGGGGTACCAGTTCAGGCCGGCCGATACAAGGGTTTTCTGCGTATAGGCAGCCAGCGTCTGCCCCTGGGCGGGCACATAGGAATTGTAATGCTCTCCGCGGGCGAAGAGATAGAGTTTCTGCTCCGAGGAAGCGAACCAGGGGAGGATATCGTATCCGAACTCCAGGCCTGCGGCATAGGCGGCCTGCCCCACGGGACGGCGGGAGTAGGGAGAGCCGTTGCCGGAACGGTTGGCCTTGATTTTGGAGACGGTGATGCAGTCGTCCAGGTGACCATAATCGGCATTTCCCCTGACAATCAGACGTTTACCAATGTAAGCAAAGTCAAGGCTCCCGACCAGAAGGGTGGCGTTGAGGGAGGAATACTGCTTGGGTTCACCGGTAGAGGAGTTAATGCCTTTGAGGTCGTTGGGGTTGATATTGTGGAGGGTATTGCCCGCAAAGGCGCTGACGCTCAGGCGAAGGTTCCTCACCGATGTATTGTCCAGCCGGAAGGCGAAGCCGGGGCTGTTGGCCACTTTGAATTCAAAAGGGGAGCCGGCACCGCTGTGGATGAACTGGTCGGTGTTGAACATCATGCCATTCAAGCCGGCGACGACCAGCGCCTCGTAGCGCCAGTCCCCGGCCTGGCCCCAGAGGCTGATGCCGGTGTCGTGCCAGGTGGAAGGAAGGATGGTATACTCCCCTTCCGGCCGATAGACGTTGAAGAAATTCAGCGGCTCGTGCGCATGGTTGAGCCCGCCAACCGGTACCACAAGATGGCCGATACGCACATTCAGCTGCGGGAAAAAGGTTTTCTGGATCCAGAACTGCTCCAGTTCCACCTCGCCGCCTTTTTCAATCTCGGACTCCCATTCGGCGGCCTCTTCATATTCCCGCTCGTAAGCCGTTCCCGTGCCGGTATGCTCGAACTCGATCTCGGTCTGCATCCGCCAGCCCTTTCCAAAATCGTATCCCAGGTAAATGACGGCGTGGGGAATATCGGCCCTTCCGTGGCTGGGATCGGCGGCGTATTGGCCCGGATTGGCGTAGCGGTAGGGGCTGTCACTGTAGAAATGGCGGCTCAGGGCCACCTCTCCGTAACCACCCACTGTCAAACGCTGCGCTCCTGCGCTCAGGGGGAGCAGCAGGAACGATAGAAATATCAGTTTTTTCATAGATGTTTTTTTACGCCGCAAAAGTACCATTTTCCGCCCAGCGGAAACATCCCCATTTTTGGGGATTTTTTTCACAAAAAAAGGGCTCGCTCCTCAGAGCAAGCCCCTTTAATCGGGTGTGTAATGCGCTTAGCGCAGCTGGAAGATCACGGGGAAGGTGTAGGTAACCTTCACAGCGCGGTCACGCTGACGGCCGGGCTTCCACTTGGGAGAGCTGGAGACCACGCGGACAGCTTCCTTGTCCAGGGATTCGTCCACGCCACGGAGCACGCGCACATTGGTCACGCGGCCGTCGGACTCTACGGTGAACTGAAGGGTGACACGACCCTGCACACCGTTTTCCTTGGCAATTTCCGGATACACCAGACGGGAGTTCACCCACTTGGAGAATTCGTTGGCGTCACCGCCGTTGAAAGAAGGCTTCTGTTCTACCAGCTGGAAAGGAATGGCTTCCTCTTCCACTTCTTCTTCCACGACCTCGGCTTCCTTGTAGTCCTGGATTTCGACAGCCTGGTTGTTGTCTTCCAGATTGATGAACAGGTCGTCGTCCAGTTTGATGTCATCGTCCACGATGTCGATCTGGTCGCTCAGGACGGGAATGCTGGGAGCCTCCGGCGGGGGCGGGGGAAGCTCGTTCTGGATGGCAATCATCTCTTCCTCTACCAGCACCTGGGTGGTGTCTTCCAGGGCGGCCACCTTGGCATCCTTGGAGGACCACTCGAAGGCGCCGAAGGTAATCAGGAGAGCGATCACAAGGCCAATCTCGGTGAAGAGCAGGCGCTTGTTCTCAAGGCTGGCTTTTTCTGATTTTTTGATCTCCATAATGTATGCGTTTTAATGGTTTATTTTCTCTGATGCAAAGTTAAGACCTATTTTGCACGCGTACAAATAAAGAATCTCGCAGGCTGGTTTTATAATTGCCTGATTTTCAATTTGTTAGAAAATAATATTTTAGCTAAAATCTCGCAACGACAAAAAATCGGTCGAAAACCACTGAAATTTTGTCGAATTTCACTACTTTTCTAACTGGCTCAGTAAGAAGGACTTATCCTCTACTTCCGAGTTCCGGATGCGTTCTTTGAGCCGGTAGAAGCGGTTGTACACGTAGGGTTTGTCCTTTTCCAGCAGGGTGGAAATGGTGGTGGAAGAGAAGCCTGCAACGGCAAACATATACAGCAGGAAATCCTCTTCTTTCCACTGCGGGAAGGCCGCCCGGAGACGGGCCATCACCTGCTCGCCGGACTCGTTCAGGGAGTCTTCCAGCGAGCGCTGCATCCGGGGATTGGAACGGAGGCCCTCCACCAGCGTGCGGACCTCCTTTTCAATCTTGGTCTGGAGCTTGTCCGTGCCTTCGTACACGTAGTACTGTTCGAACAGGCGGTCCAGCATATCCATGCCGATATCGGCATTTTTACGATGTCCTTGCAGACGGCCCAAACGGGTTTTCAGGTCTTCTGCCAGGGACATCATGCGTTCGTATTCCTCGCGTTCCTCCAGGAGCTGCTTTTCCAGTTGTGCCTTGCGGGCCCAGAAATACAGCACCAGGGTGGCCAGAATGGCCATTACCAGGAGCGCGACGGCTTCCATGCTACAGGTTTCTGAGGAGGTTGGTCAGGGAAACCTTCTTCTCGATCAGGGCGCGGAGATCTTCGATTTTCACGCGTTCCTGCGTCATGCTGTCGCGGTCACGGACAGTCACGGTGCCGTCGGTGAGGGAATCGTGGTCCACGGTTACGCAGAAAGGCGTGCCGATGGCATCCTGACGGCGATACCGCTTGCCGATGGAGTCTTTTTCGTCGTACTGGTAAGAGAAGTCGTACTTGAGTTCGTCCACCACTTTCTGGGCCAGCTCCGGCAGGCCGTCCTTCTTCACCAGCGGCATTACGGCCACCTTGATGGGAGCCAGGGGGGCAGGAATGCGCATCACGACGCGTTCCTCGCCATTTTCCAGCTTTTCTACCGTATAGGAGTGCGCCAGCACGGCCAGGCACATACGGTCTACGCCGATGGACGTTTCAATGACATACGGAGTATAAGAGGTGTTCTCTTCGGGGTCGAAGTACTCGATTTTCTTGCCGGAGAACTTCTGGTGGTTGCCCAGGTCGAAGTTGGTGCGGCTGTGGATGCCTTCCAGCTCCTTGAAGCCGAAGGGGAAGTTGAACTCGATGTCCGTGGCGGCGTTGGCATAGTGGGCCAGCTTCTCGTGGTCGTGGAAACGGTAATTCTCGGCCCCCATTCCCAGGTTCACATGCCATTTCATGCGGGTTTCCTTCCACTTTTTGAACCACTCCAGCTCCGTGCCGGGCTTGATGAAGAACTGCATTTCCATCTGCTCGAACTCCCGCATGCGGAAGATGAACTGACGCGCCACAATCTCGTTGCGGAAAGCCTTGCCGATCTGGGCGATGCCGAAAGGAATCTTCATGCGGCCGGTCTTCTGGACATTGAGGTAGTTCACGAAGATACCCTGGGCGGTTTCCGGGCGCAGGTAAATGGTGTTGGCGCCTTCGGCCGTAGAGCCCATGGAAGTGGAGAACATGAGGTTGAACTGACGCACTTCCGTCCAGTTGCAAGTGCCGGAAATGGGGCAGACTATATTACAATCGATAATTATTTGCCGATATTCGGCAAAATCGTTGGCTTTTTCGGCGGCTACATACCGATTGTGCACCTCTTCCCATTTGGCCTTTTCGCGCAGCACGTTGGGGTTGGTGGCGCGGAACTGGGCCTCGTCGAAGGCCTCGCCGAACTTCTTGCGGCCCTTGGCCACTTCCTTCTCTATCTTCTCCTCGATCTTGCCCAGGTAATCCTCGATGAGGACATCGGCACGATAGCGTTTCTTGGAGTCTTTGTTGTCGATGAGCGGGTCGTTGAAAGCGCCCACGTGGCCGGAAGCCTCCCAGATGCGGGGATGCATGAAGATGGCCGAATCGATGCCTACGATATTCTCGTTCAGGCGGGTCATGGCTTCCCACCAATAGTTCTTGATGTTGTTCTTGAGCTGTACACCCATCTGGCCATAGTCGTACACGGCGGCCAGACCGTCATAGATTTCGCTGGAGGGGAAAATGAAACCGTACTCCTTGCAATGGGCTACAAGCACCTTAAAAAGTTCATCCTGTGTCATATGCTATTGTTAAAATCTTACAAAATTACGCAAAAATTTCCGGAAATGCTTCACGGATGTCGGGTTTGGAGATTTCCAGCAGGGGTTTCTTCGCAAAATCCCGCTCCGCGATGAGGGGGTGGGGGACGATCAGGTCGTGATTCTTGATGGTGAAGGTGCCATAACAGAGAATGTCGATGTCGATGACGCGGTCCCGGTAAATGCGCCGGCCCTCCTGGTCGTACAGCGGCTCCGAAAGGTCCCGTCCCAGTGCCTCTTCCACCGCTTTTACTTGCCGGAGGATTTCCATGGCGTGGTCTTCGGGCGAGGCGGTACGCGGCAGCCGGTAAAGGACGCAGAGATTCAGGAAAGGCTGGCCCTCAAAGCCCCAGGCGGGCGTTTCCACAATACGGGAAATGCGCTCCGGATGCGTGCCGAAGGCCTGGTCCAGCAGATTCATGGCCCTGAGCAGATTCAGATCCCGGTCTCCCAGGTTGGATCCCAGCCCCAGATATACGTTCACCCTTTCCATTTACTCGTCCAATTTACCGTAAGTGTCTTCGTCGTAATCCAGCCCCAGTTCCACGCGGGCCTCTTCCGACAGCATGCTGCGGTCCCATTCGGGCTCGAAGGTGAGCTCGATATGGCAGTCTGTGACGCCAGGAACGGCTTTTACCCCTTCCTGGACCTCTGCCATCACCTGGTCTGCCATGGGGCAGTTGGGGGCGGTGAACGTCATGAGGATGTGCACCTCGCGGGATTTGGAGATGGTGAGCTCGTAGATGAGCCCCAGGTCATAGATATTCACCGGAATCTCCGGATCGTACACTTCTTTGAGTGCAGCGATGACAGCCGCATACAAGGGTTGCAGCGCCTGCACATCTTCCGCTGTAAGCACTTCTGTATCAGCCATTTTGTGCAAAATTCCTAATGGTTTCAATCATGGAGACAAGCCCGTTGGCCCGGGTGGGGGAGAGGTTCTCCTTCAGGCCGATGTCGGCCACGAAGCCAAAGTCGTCGGACGCAATCTCTTCCGGCGTACGGCCGGAGTAGACACTGATCAGGAGCGAGATGATGCCCTTGGTGATGATGGCGTCGCTGTCGGCCCGGAAATACAGTTTTCCGTCCCGTTTTTCGGCGTCCAGCCACACGCGGGACTGGCAGCCCTTGATCAGGTGCTCCTCCGTTCTCTTATCGTCCGGAAAGGGCTCCAGGGACTTTCCCAGTTCGATCAGATACTCGTATTTGTCCAACCACTCGTCGTAGAGGGAAAAATCCTCTATAACCTGCTGTTTCTTTTCTTCTAATGTCATATTTTCCGTCATTCCCGGCCTGACCGGGAATCTTATAATAACATATCCATGGCCTTGTTCAGGCATTGTACAAAGTAACGGGCCTCTTCCAGCGTATTATAAGGGGCGAAAGAAGCTCTTAGAAGGCCGCTTACGCCCAGGTGGTCCATCAGCGGCTCTGCGCACATCTGTCCGGAGCGGACGGCCACCCCCATCTTATCCAAAATCAGGGCCAGATCCTCGTGGTGAGCGCCCTTTACGGCAAAGGAGAAGAGGGGAATCTTGACTTCCGGTGCGTCCCCGTATAAGACAATACGGTCATCGGCCGAAAACGCGCCGAGAACGTAGTCCAGGATGGCTTTTTGCTCCCAGATAACAGCTTCGCTGGAGCGAAAAGCATGGACCAGGTCGATGGCGGGGACAAGGGTGGGAACCGCGTTGAAATTCTGGGTGCCGGCCTCGAATTTCTGGGGCAGGGGAGCGTAGGTGGTTCCGCTGAAACGAACCGTATGGATCATTTCGCCGCCACCCATAAAGGGAGGCATCCGGTCCAGCCACTCCCGTTTGCCATAAAGGACACCGGTGCCCGTAGCGGCGTACAACTTGTGACCGGAGAACACGTAAAAGTCGCAGTCCAACTCCTGCACATCCACCTTTTCATGAACAATGCCCTGGGCACCGTCCACCAGCACGGGAACACCGAATTGGTGCGCTTTCTGAACCAGCTGCTTAATGGGGTTTACAAGCCCTAACACATTGGAAATGTGTGAAATAGCTACGATTTTAGTGCGCCCAGAAATGCATTTTTCCAAGGCATCGGGCTGCAGGAGTCCATTTTCGTCGGTCTCAAGGACTTTCAGGGAGGCACCTTTACGGGCGCAAAGCATCTGCCAGGAAACGATATTGCTGTGATGCTCGGCCACGGAAACCACCACCTCGTCACCTTCGTGCACAAAAGCTTCGCCGAAGGAAAAGGCCACCAGGTTGACAGCGGCCGTAGCGCCGGATGTAAAGACGATTTCTGCCGATTCCCGGGCGTTCAGGAAAGCACGCACTTTTTCCCGCGTGCCCTCATAGCGGTCCGTTGCCAGGGCAGCCAGATGATGCACCGCCCGGTGGATATTGGCATTCTCTTCCAGCGCAAGCCGGCTTGCCAGCTCCGTCACCGAAAGAGGCCGCTGTGCAGTGGCGGCATTGTCCAGATATACCAGCTGCTTGCCATACACTTGGGTATCCAGGGCAGGGAATTGGGCGCGTATTTGGGTTAAATCCATTTCCGATTGCATAAGTGCGCAAATTTACATATTTTTGCGTTATGATAGACTATATAAAGGGACAAATCATTGAATTAACTCCCACAGAACTCATCCTGGAGAACGCCGGCATCGGTTACAGCATCCTCATTTCCCTGCAAACCTACGAGGCCTTCCAGCTGCAGACACAGGCGGTAGCGTACATCCATCACTACATCCGCGAAGACGAAGAACTGTATTACGGCTTTGCCACCAAAGACGAGCGGGAACTCTTCCGGCTACTCATCGGCGTGACCGGCATCGGTGTAGCGTCTGCCCGCATGATGCTGTCTACGCTCACCTCGGACGAGATTCGCCAGGCCATCCTTTCGGAGAATGTGAACCGCATCAAAAGCGTAAAAGGAATTGGCCTCAAGAGCGCCCAGCGCCTGATTTTGGAGCTCAAGGACAAGATCGTGAAAGGGGAGGGCAGCGCAGAAAGCGCCCTGTTCAAGGCCGACAATTCCGCTCTGGCAGACGAAGCCACTACAGCGCTGGTCATGCTGGGATTCAGCAAGGCCAACATTGCCAAAGTACTGCCGGGCATCCTGAAAGAGAAGCCGGGAGCAAAGGTAGAAGAAGTGATTAAAGACGCGCTGAAGAAGTTATAGTTCCACGTGGAACAATTAGCGGCCGAAGTAAACCAGCAATACGGAAATATCCGAAGGAGACACTCCTGAAATTCTGGAAGCCTGAGCAATGGTCTCAGGCTTATATTTTTTCAGTTTTTGGCGGCACTCAATGGTCAAACCCTGCAACTGATCAAAGTCAAAGTCGGCAGGAATCCGAATATATTCCAGGCGATTATTCTTGTCTGCCTGCATTTTTTCACGCTCGATATAGCCAGCATACTTAAAAGCAATCTCCACGGAAGTGACCACTTCGGTGTTAAACTTTGTTCCACGTGGAACAAGTTCCAAGAGAGAAGCCAAATTCAACTCCGGTCTAGAGACTAACTCCGAAATATGCTTAGACTCCGTGAGCGTCGTGCTGCCGAGGGAGGCCAGCAGGGGATTGACAACGTCGGAACGAAGTTTGGTTCGCTCGCAAAAATCGGCCAGGGAAGCGACCTCCTCTTGTTTTTTCAAAACCTGGGCATAACGCTCCTCGCTGGCCAGCCCCAAATCATGGGACAGTTCGGTGAGGCGGAAATCGGCATTGTCCTGACGAAGCAGAATGCGATATTCGGCACGGGAAGTGAACATGCGATAAGGTTCATCCACGCCTTTATTAATTAAATCGTCAATCAGAACGCCGATATAAGCTTGATCCCGACGCAGAATAAACGGTTCTTTCCCGGAAAGGTACAAATGTGCATTGATTCCAGCCATAACTCCTTGAGCAGCAGCCTCTTCGTAACCAGTTGTACCGTTAACCTGTCCGGCAAGGAAAAGATTGGAAACCACCTTCGACCTCAACGAATAGTGTAAATATTGAGGGTTAAAATAGTCATACTCAACGGCATAGGCAGGTTTAAAGAAAACCGCCTTCTCCAAACCCTCAATGGCGTGTACGGCCTCCAGCTGCACTTCCAGCGGAAGCGAAGAAGAGAAGCCCTGCAGATAATACTCAGGAGAGGACGTACCTTCCGGCTCCAAAAACAATTGGTGCGAGTCCTTGTCGGCAAAGGTGCGCAGCTTATCCTCGATGCTGGGACAATAGCGCGGCCCCTTCCCGTGAATCATGCCGGTGAAGAGGGGAGAGCGGTCGAAGCCCGTTCGCAAAATTTCGTGAACCCTTTCGTTGGTATGGAGAAGATAGCAGTCCATCTGCCGGCCGCCCGCCTGTACCGCGGAAGGAACATCCAGGAAAGAGAAGCGTTCCGGCGAAGGGTCTCCCGGCTGGCGAACCAAACGGGACAGGTCGATAGAACGGATGTCGATACGCGGAGGCGTACCGGTTTTCATACGTTCCGTCGGAATCCCGAAGGAAGCCAGCTGATCGGAAATTCCATAAGAGGCTTTCTCGCCGATACGGCCGCCCTCGAAAGAGTGCTGGCCAATGTACATCTTCCCGTTCAGGAAGGTGCCGGCCGTCAAAATAAAGGCTCGAGCGTAAAAAATTGCCCCGGTAGTTGTGCAAACGCCCGCAATTTTTTCATTCTCAAAGAGAAGATTGGTGGCAAAATCTGCGTAAATGCTTAAGTTAGAGCAACTTAGAAGCGTTTTTAGCCATAGGGCAGAAAACTTCTGTTTGTCGCACTGTGCACGCGGACTCCACATGGCAGGACCCTTGGAGCGGTTGAGCATGCGGAACTGCAGGGTGGCGGCGTCGGTGACCAGACCGGAGCAGCCGCCCAGGGCATCAATCTCCCGGACAATCTGTCCCTTGGCAATACCTCCCACCGCGGGGTTGCAACTCATCTTGGCCAGACCATTCAGGTCCGGGGTGAGCAGAAGCACCGAAGAGCCCATACGGGCAGCAGCCATGGCGGCTTCACAGCCGGCATGGCCTCCTCCCATTACAATGACATCGAAGCGCCCGTTCATACCAAGGGCCGCTGGGAAAGATAATAATTCTCCTTGGCCCGCATCTGGGCAATATCTTCCTCCGTATGGTCGTCGTAGCCGATGAGGTGAAGCAACCCATGGACAATGACGCGGTTCAGTTCATCGGCAAATTCGGTCCCATAAAAAGCGGCATTTTCCCGTACGGAATCGATGGAGATAAAGAGGTCGCCAGAAAGGCGGTTTCCCTCGCAATAGTCAAAAGTGATGATGTCGGTATAATAATCGTGTTGCAGATATTTTATATTGACATCCAAAATATAATTATCGGAGCAAAATATAACTGAAATATCCCCCAGCCGCTTGGATTCGCTCTCGGCCACAAACTTGAGCCAGCGCGAAGTCAGGCGCTTCTCCTTAAAAAGGAAATGAATGTCTTCGGTGAAATAGGAAACCATCTTATTCAAATTTAAAAATGGACACGAAACCCGTGAGGTCCAATACGTCTCGGACCACTTCGTTCACATGCTTCAGGACAACGCGGGAACCCACGGACTGAGCCTGTTTCAGAATGCTCAGCAGCAGCCGAAGCCCGCTGGAAGCGATGTACTCCAGGTCAGTGCAGTCAATTACAATGTCCTTGCCCTGCGATTGCAGCAGGGGTTGCAGCGCCAATTCGGCCTCAGGAGTAGCAGCTGTATCCAATTCGCCGCAGAGGGTGGCTACGAACTTTCCGTCTATTTCCTGAACAGAAGTTATCATACGATAATTTTTGTCAAAGTTAATACATTCTTTCCTTCTTTCCGCGAATAAAAGACAGAATCCATGATTTTACGCGTGAGCAGGATGCCCAATCCTCCGATGGGCCGATCCTGGACGCCCAGTCGGGTATCGGGCGGAACCGCTGCCGTGGAATCGAAGGGAACGCCTTCATCGACGATGGTAAAGCAGATCTCCCGATGGTCGCTGTCGGCATAGACAGTAATCACGCCTTCCTTTCCCTCCGGATAGGCATAGTTGATGGCATTGACGACGGCTTCCTCGGCCGCGAGCCGAATGCTCAGGGCCAGATTCTGTTCCAGCTCCAAGCGGGCGCCTATGATTTCCATCCCTCCGTCATGCTGGCCTACCAGGTGGGACTGGTAGAGAAATACCGCATCGGCGGAGAAATCCTGGAGGACGAACTCCTGACCCAGGATACACCCAAGTTCCCGCTGAGCATCTTCGTGGAAGGCACGGAAGAGGCGCCGGAGTTTGCCCTGGCCTACGACGACAGACTGTACTCCGAAGCCCTGGTGCAGCACTTTGCCGATGCCCTGGAAACCGTCAGCCGAGGCCTCCTGAAAGACGCTGTTTTAAGCGAAATACCCCTCGTAGACGGCGAAAACCTGCAAAAACTGGACGATTTCAACCACTTTACGCAGGAGGTGGAGGAGGGTAAAACCGTGGTGGATTTGTTCCGAAAACAGGCGCTGGCCACCCCGGACGCCCCCGCCGTCCTCTTCGACGGGAAGGCCATCAGCTACCGGGAACTGGACGAATTCACCGATGCCCTGGCGGCCCGGATCCTGGAATCCGGCCTCGGGGAAGAAGACGTGGTGTCGGTCCTGATCGGCCGCAATACCTGAATGACCAAGGCGTCTCTCGCGGCCATGAAAGCCTGCTGCGGATGAAGAACCTGCAGGCCCAGCTCGGCATGGCCGCCATCATGGCCCCGCTGGTGGCCTACGAGCAGTCGGCCGCCGAACGAGAAGGCGTGGAGACCCAGTCCGCCACCGTGTTCACCATGCAGGTGCTCATGCGCCTGGGCTTCCGCTGGAACACCACCTCCAGCGCCTACATCGACCTCATCTTCGAGATGCTGCCACCATGCGCTACTTCGAGTAGCGCGGGGTGACGGCAGTGCCTGCGGTTGCGGTGGCAGGTGCTGCGGCCGCGTTGACACTCAGAACGCACAGAAGGCCGATTTCTTGCCGACGTGGCAACGAAATCGGCCTTTTTACCCCAAAACCTTGCCGCGTTGACACGCAGAATGCACACAGCGAGGCCACTGAAAAAGTCCCGTTATTTGAAATTGTGAGGTTTTTCATTCGTACCCCCCTCCGAGACGCATTCACAAATACGCGATTCTCGGCGAGAATAATCTGGGTTCAAGGGGTTTTTCAGTGGCCTCCGCACAATGGCGTTTTTGCGTCAACGCGGCAAACCGCGCCACGGCAAACCGCGCCACGGCACCCGGCCACAGCAAGCAGCACCCCATACAGCCCCCGGCGCCTCACCCCCCCCGTCAGGCTTGACCGGACCTCGCATTTTTCGTATCTTTGCACTCGATATGAGCGAATTTAAGACAAACAAGGCCGTGTTCGTGGGTGTCGTCCTGGAAAAGGGCGGCGAACGCAAGGTGCAGGAATACCTGGAAGAGCTGAAGTTCCTGGCAGAGACCGCCGGGGCCGACGGCGACAAGTTCTTTACCCAGCGGCTGGACCGGCCGGACAAGGCCACTTACATAGGCCCGGGAAAGCTGGACGAAATCAAGGAATACTGCCAGGCCAACGAGATTGAGTATGTGATCTTTGACGATGAACTCACCGACATGCAGCAGCGCAACATCGAGAAGGTGATTGCCTGCAGCGACGTCATCGACCGCACCAGCCTGATCCTGGAGATTTTTGCCCAGCGGGCCAAAACCTCCTACGCCAAGATGCAGGTGGAGCTGGCACATTATAATTATATGCTGCCGCGTCTGGCGGGTATGTGGACGCACCTGGAACGCCAGCGGGGCGGCATGGGCACCCGCGGCGGTATGGGTGAAACCCAGATAGAGATAGACCGGCGCATTGTCAAGCAGCGCATCTCCAAGCTCAAGGAAGACCTGAAAAAGGTGGACAAGCAGATGGCCACCCAGCGCAGCAACCGCGGCTCCCTGGTGCGCGTGGCGCTGGTGGGATACACCAACGTGGGCAAGAGCACCCTCATGAACCTCCTGGCCAAGAGCGACGTATTTGCCGAAAACAAGCTCTTCGCCACGCTGGACACCACCGTGCGCAAAGTGGTCATCGAGAACGTGCCCTTCCTGCTGTCAGACACCGTCGGCTTCATCCGCAAGCTGCCCACGCAGCTGGTAGAGGCCTTCAAGAGCACCCTGGACGAAGTCCGCGAGGCCGATGTCCTG
>Ga0310694_10001884_pt1 | contig 22671 bp, 28 predicted proteins | sample 174DNAGHGhighgp2_FD_203884 | JGI IMG/M metagenome (GOLD analysis project Ga0310694, IMG submission 203884) | Sheep rumen microbial communities from Palmerston North, Manawatu-Wanganui, New Zealand - 1742 DNA GHGhigh gp2 (v2) (version 2) | ecosystem: Host-associated > Mammals > Digestive system... | reverse complement strand
TCAGGTGATCCTGCGCTGGCACACCCAGATGGGTTTCGTGGTGATCCCCGGCAGCAAGAATGTGGATCACATCCGGGACAACCTGAACATCCTGGACTTCACGCTGACCGACGCGGAAATGGCGGAGATCGCCAAGCTGGACAAGGATATGCGCTACTATCACCGCACGGACGCGCAGCTTGATCAGTTTGCTGCCTGGCGGCCTGATTTTGAAAAGGCGTAACTCCCTTTTTTATCCGTAATTCCCGGATGCGGCTTTTCTTGACACGGAGCAGTAAAACCCATAATATGTAACCAGCGTTGCTTATTATTCAAAAGAGAGGAAACAGTCATGATTTTGCAGGGAAACGAAGACCTCCGTGTCCGGAAAACCATCCAAGGAATCAAGATCGCCTTTGAAGAATTGATCTGCGAAAAGGAATATGAAAAAATCACTGTCAAGGAGCTGTGCGATAAAGCGCAGATCAATAAAAAGACCTTCTATCACTATTATGAAACCCTGGACGCGTTGCTTTCCGAATTGCAGGGTGAGCTGGCGGAAGGCTATCTGAACCGGATCAAGGGCTATTCTTTGCCTGAAGAACTGGACAAGGTGAACCGGGAATTCTTCCTGTATTCCGCCGAGCAGGGCCTGGCTTATGAGAAAATCACTTGCTCCGGTGCATATCACGCCATAAGGGATCAAATGATCTCCGACGTGACGGACGCGGGCTGGAGCGGATCGACGAAATATCAGCAGCTGCCGGATTATCAAAAACAGCTGCTGATGGGCTTTATCAATAACGCTGTGCTCACTGCCTATCGTCTGTGGGTGGAGGGCGGCAAAACGATCCCCCTGGATGAAGTGATTGAAGAGACCAACCGCCTGGTGCTGGGCGGCGTAAACGGTTTTTTCAGGAAATGAGGTCAGGTTCGTACCATGTCTCGGCCCCAAGTGCAGCTTTCCTTGACCACGGGCACCCATGAGGAGCTTTTTCGACCGGTGAACGAAGGCTCCCTGGATACAGCGATCAACGATCAATGGCGGGTGCTGTCCGTTATGATCTGACGGGCAAGGATCGTGCCCTTCTGAACCAACGTGGGCAGCGGCATGGGCTCAGGCAAGCAGGAGCTGAAAAAACTGCAAGGGTGCGGAAATCTCATAAAAAAGGCTGGAAAACCCGGCGCTATTCCCTGTGCGCTTCTCCCCAGTCACACATATCGCCCAGGATGGGAATGAGGGATTTCCCTTTCTCCGAAAGGCTGTATTCCACCTTTGGCGGAATCTGGGGATACTCCTTCCGGTGGATCAGGCCGTCCGCTTCCAGCTCCTTGAGCGTGCTGCTCAGGGTTTTATAGGAAATCTCCCCGATGTATTTTTTCATTTCGTTAAAGCGGACGATCTCATAACAGGACAGCGTATAGAGGATGTACAGCTTGTATTTTCCCTGGATCAGGGACATGGTATAGTTGAAGCCGGTGTCCTCCAGTTTATGATCCGTGATACAGTCAGTGCCCATGATACTTACCTCCTGGTTAGTATATTACCAGAATGTGCGTACTTGATAGTTTTCATACGCTTGCTATAATGATAGTACAGGCAGAGCGGAAAGTCAATTGTGCCTGCCGTGAAAGGAGATTCCGATATGAAAAAAGATTTAGGGCTGGTGCAGGCGGTTTATCCCATGCCGGTGCTGATGGTGGCCGCGTACGATGAGAATCAAAAGGTCAACGTGATGAACGTGGCCTGGGGCCAGATTTGCGACGATGACAAGATCATCCTCTTCATCGGCGAAGGAAAGAAAACCTGGCTCAACATCAAAGCCAGCCACGCTTTTACCGTAGCGCTTGCAGACCGGGACCATATGGATGCAGCCGATTTCTTCGGCATTGCCTCCGGCAACAAGATCAGCGATAAATTCGAGCGTACCGGCTATCACGCCGTCAAGAGCGACAGGGTGAACGCGCCGATCATCGAGGAATTTCCGGTGGCGATGGAGTGCGAGCTGCTGGAATTCCTGCACACAGACTATGTGGACGGCATTGTCGGTAAGATCGTCAATGTGAAAGCCGAGGAAGCTGTCCTCAGCGAAAATGGCAAGGTCGATCCCGCAAAGCTCAACGCGATCATGTTCGACCAATTCCAGAACGGTTATTATGTGACCGGCGAAAAGGTCGGCAAGGCATGGAACGCCGGCGTGGCGATCATGAAGAAGAATCAATGAAGGAGCGCTGCAAAATGAAGCAGATCAACCTGCCCAAGGCGTCCGCCCTGACCTCTCCGAACCCCGTTACGCTGATTTGCACGCAAAAGCCGGACGGCTCCGCCAACCTGGCCACCGTTTCCTGGTGGACGTATCTTTCCTTCAATCCTTCCATGATCGCTTATGTCATGGCAAAGACCTCGTACAGCGGCGAGATGGCACGCTTGAACAGGAAGGTCGTGCTGACGATCCCCGGCGCGGCCATCAAGGACGCCGTCATGGGCTGCGGCATGGCCAGCGGACGGGATACGAATAAAATTGAAAAGCTTGGGATCGGCATGCAGGACATTCCAGGCAGCGATATTCAAATCCCGGAGCATACCCGCGTCGCGATCCAGTGCACAATGAAGGAATACCATGAAGTCGGCGATCACTATCTTTATATCTGCGATGTGGATCAGGTCCTTGCCGATGAAAACGAGGAAGCGCTCTTTGCCTGGAACGGCTATGGCAAGATCGCCACGGCAAAACAGGGAGAGTAAAAGCCCAAGAATCGAATCATGCTTTTCCGCAGGGCAGCAATGTCCTGCGGTTTTTTGATGGATCATGTGAAGCACATTTTATGATTTCGGCCATAGACCATTTCTTGATACTCAATTCGCTCCGCCGTTCTATCACGCGCTTGGTGGCGATCATCAGCTTCGCCCCGGAATCCTCCAGGATGAAGCGGATGCGCTCCTCGGGGTATTCCGGATCAATGGGCATGAACGCCCCGCCGCTTTTCAGCGCGCCCTGTCGCATCAAATAGGCGAAGCTGTCCCGGTCCGCCATGACGGCCACGATGGTATCGGGCCCCGCGCCATACTCCCGCAGGATATGGCCCACCGCGTTGGCTTCCCCGTTCAGCTCCCTGTAGGTAAGGGTGCGGTCGATGGCGATCAGCGCCGTCCTTTCCGGATATTTTTCCGCGCTGTCCTGCAGCAGCCGATAAGCGGGCCGCGCTTCCACCGCAAACGACGTATCGTGCAAAGCCAGGATAGCCTGCCGGTCCGCCTCGGAAACCAGCGCAATTTCGCCAATGGTCTCTTTTTCCGTCAGGCCAATAACGATGCTGTTCATCGTGTTTATAAAGCCGTCCATGGTGTAGCGGTTGTACAGGCCGGGGTTCCATTCCGCCCGGTATTCGATCTGATCGCCCGCAAGGCCCGCGAACACGCTGAAGGGCGCCACGGCGTGGGATACGGGGATTTCGATCTTCTCCGCGGGGCCGTTCCCGATCACCGGCTGCCCGTCCGCCTCCCCCTGATAGGCGAAGAGCACGTCCGAGCCGATCCCCCAGGCGTCATGGATTTCCGCAAAGCTGAAAATATCATGGGCGGCGGCGTTGGCAAGCCAGCTGCCCGTCGCTTCCACCGCGTCCTGCACGCGCTGCCCGGGCGCAAAATCAAGGATCACCGGCAGCGTTTTGATAAACATGGAAACGCTGCGGCTTGTGCGGGGATCCTTGCGGCCATCATAAACGGTGGTAAAAACCGCCGATTCTGAGCCGGTATAGGCCTGCAGCGCCAGGCCGAATGCCGCGGTAAAGAACGCGCTGAGCGGAGCATTCGCTTTATCACACCACGCGCTCACGCGGTCGGCGCAGGGCATGGCATAGCGGTGCGTTTCCGCCTTCCGACCGTTCTCCTTGAGGCCCGCCTCGGCAGCGGGGAGGGTTTGGGAATCGCTTCCCTTGCATCGGCTCTCATACCATGCGCGCGCGGCGGCGTATTCCCCGGAAGCCCGCCGCTTCTGCTCGTCCAGGGCATATTCAAAGCCGCTGCACTCCTCGCGCTTCAGCGCCCGCCGTCATAAGCCGCCTGGATATCCTGCAAAAGGATCTGAACGGAGGCGTCGTCGGCGACGATATGGTGCATATCCAGGAACAGATATTTGCCCGCTTCCCCTTCGATCACCGCAGCGCGGCAGAGCTTTTTCCCCTCCGACAAATCAAAGGGAAGCACAAGAGCACCTGCGTCAGGCAGATGCTCCCAAAAATCCACGTCAATCAAGTTTTCAGCGCTGCGCCGCGCTGCGGGCTCGCCATGCGCATCATACCCGATGGTCATGGAAAGATACGGATGGGCCTTAAGCGCCTTGCGCACCGCGTCACGCAGGCGATGGGCATCCACGCCATCGGCCAGCCTGTACAGGCAAGGAATATTGTAAAGCGCAGTATCCGCGGCCGCCAGGCTTTCGGCCAGGATGCCAAGCTGGGTTTTGCTGAGGGGATATTCCCGGATGGCAGGATGATCGGCAGTATTTTTCATCTTTTATAGCTCCTATCAACAAAGTTGAATGACAATCACGCGTTTCCCTGGTCGGGGTGCGTTTCCTCCCGGCTGAGGATGATCATCAGCCGCCGCATGCCCAGAAACTCCGACCGGATGCAGGTATCGGCAGGAACCTCCTCTTTTTCGTCCTCATCCTCGTCCTCGGGCAGCTCCGGCAAATCCTCCAGCAAATCCTTCTTTGATTCATAATGCAGGATCACCGCCAGCCTGCCGTCATCCCGCTCAAGCACTGTAAAGCTGCAATGGGGATGGATCCCGTCCGTTAAAGCCCCCAGCATCGGCTCGATCATCTGCTGATGGAGGGTCTCCCGCTGCTTTTCGATGATGATCTGACCCGCAGAGGATTCAAAATCGCCCACCAGCGACGGCGTGAGCCGGCCGCCCTTGAGCAAAAGCAGGTTTTCCCGGTGGAATTTGCGCAGTCCCGTGGGCAGATCGCCGCAGAAGAAGCACAGATAAATCAGCACAGCCATCTGAGCGATCAGCGCCGCATACCAGGGGGAATTCATATCCGACCATTTGTTCAAAAGCAAGGTGAGGGGAATCTGTACCGCAAACTGCACCACAAACGCCAGATTGGCCTTGCCCTCCCGCTCGGTGGCGGAAAGATAATCGATCATCATCGTGTCGATGAAGATAAAGAGCTGGCTGAAGCTGACGAGCTGAATGGCAAAGGGAAGCGTGCTGATCATCACAGGGTCATCGAGCTTGCAGGGCAGCATGGCCAGGCACGGGAACACGCACAGGATCGCCACGGGAATGCCCAGCATGATGAAGCCGGATTTTGTCAGGGAGCGCTTTGCCATCAGCATGTCGCTTTTGTTTTGTTCGCCGTCGCAGGCGGACGCCATGGGATAGATGGCGTCGGTGCAGCCCGCGATCACGATGGTAAACACAAGCCCCAGGTTTTCCATGACGGCCGAGTTGCCCAGGCCGCTGGTGCCGCCGTCCTCGCACAGGACAAAATTCTGTATGACCAGATGAATGGCAAAGAACAAATACGTGATGGCTTCCGCGGAGCCCGGCTTGATGATCTCAAGCAGGCTGGGGTCGCCCTCCATGCGCTTGGGACGAACGATATGACACAGCCTGTCCTTCTTTCTGAAATGCAACAGATACACGCCAAAGCAGCAACACCGAGCCCAGCACCGTGCCCAGGGCAACCACCCAAATGCCGAAGTGGAACACATACACACCCACAAAGTCGATCACCATATTGACCACCGCGCCGGCAATGTCGCCTGCCATGGCCAGCTTTTCGTTGTTGTCGTTGGCCAGGATGTAGTCTCCGGCAAAGTTCATCACCACAAAGATGCTGCCGGCCATGGTTACGAGCAGGTATTCCTTGGCGAAGGCAAAGTTCTCCGGCGTGGCGCTGAGCAGACGGAGCAGCGGATCGGCAAAAATAATGCACCCGGCGGTGAGGATCAGCGACGCGATCACAAGCATGACCAGCGTTCGGGTGAACACCCGGAACGCCTTGGCCTTTTCCCCGGTGCCTGAACAGCGGGAAATGATCACGCCGCAGCCAATGCCGCCAAGCGCGCAGATAATATTGAATACGTAATCCAAGGGGCCCACGATCCCGATGGCCGAGAGCGCCTCTTCCCCCATGGCCGGATGCGCTGAAACGCAAATGCCGTCCACCACGGGCGCGATTTGTGCAAAGATCATGCCCAGCATGGGCGGGAAAATGTAACGGTAGCTGCTGCGTCTTACAAGTCGGTTCTCAGAAGTAAAATCCAATTCGCTCTTTTTTTCTCCGTTTCAGCGCCTGACGGCCCTGAAAAATGTTTTTCTTCAAGTAGTTTTGTCGTTTCGCTGTCAGCGAACGATGTGCAATTCGTAATTTCTTGTGCCCAGGCCGATCTTTTCCCCGTGCTCCAGCGCTTCCTTCCAGCGGGTTTTGGGGTTGTTGTCCAGGAAATGATCGTTCCGCGGCTTCCACTTGGGCCTGGCCAGATGATCCCCCAATTGGCTGTTGCGGATGGGCGTCGCCTGCTGGCACAGATCGGCGCACGCCTGATCCAGCGCCACGGGATCAAAGGACGCCAGCATGCCGATGTTGGGCAGGATGGGCGCGTCGTTTTCGTCATGGCAGTCGCAGTTCGGGGAAACATCCATAATCAGGCTGATGTGGAAGCAGGGCCGGCCATGACAGACGGCGTGCGCGTATTCCGCGATCTTGCAGCACAGGATCTCGTTGGCCGTACCGGAAGACGGTCAAACGCCGGCATCTTTTTGGTTGGCCGAAACATATTTTTGCTATATAATAGAGCGTGTTGAAGGCGTCGTTGGCATTCAGGCAGCCCACGGCCTCATAGCCGTTTTGTCTCAAATAGGTGCATACCTGGCTGTTCAGCTCCCGGTCGTCCTCCACTACCAAAATCTTGAACATAAGCGTCCCTCCCTGCGGTTTACATATCCAGTATAACATACCTTTTGTTAAAGTTCAGTTAATCGTAACGCAAAAAAGGGCGGGAAAACGGTCCCGCCCAATGAGATCAAGCTGCCGATATGGGAACTCTTTGTCTAACAGCGGCGGAAGGCGAACTACCGCCTATACCCGGCGGCAAGGAATGCATCATTCATCCGGTTCAGCTGTTCAGAATCAGAATCTGTCGGTCCGGAAAGCACCGGAAGCCGCATCATGCCAAAGCCGTGATTCTTCATTGTTTCAAAACTTTCTCCCAATCGGTTTTGTCGTTTCCTGTTTCTTATGCCCGAGATCGTTTTTATCCGAGCTTTTCAGAAAAGTCCGCCAGCACTTCCGAGATTTTGATCTGCTGAGGGCATACCTGTTCACAGGAGCGGCACTGCAGGCAGGCGGACGGCTGCTTTTCAGGCGGCAAGGCGCTCAGAGCCATGGGGGCGATAAACCCGCCGCCGGTGTATGCGTGCTCGTTGTACAGGGACAGCAAATGCGGAATGTCCAGGCTCATCGGGCAATGGCTGACGCAGTAATGGCAGGCCGTGCAGGGCACCGTGCCAACGGAGAGCATCTTTTCCGCAATGCCCAGCAGGGTTTGCATCTCTCCCTCGTTCAGCTTTCGGTCCTCCGCAAACGTGACGAGGTTCTTCTCAAGCTGCTCCTGGTTCGACATGCCGGACAGGATCATCGTCACGCCGGGGACGCTCTGCAGAAAACGGAATGCCCAGGCGGCGATCTCCTCGTCGGGACGCAGCGCTTTCAGCTCCGCTTCGTACTGCGGGGCCAGATGGGCCAGCTTGCCGCCGCGAAGGGGCTCCATCACCCAAACGGGAATGCCCAGCTCATTCAGCAGATCGACCTTCTCCTTGCCATGCTGGAAGGTCCAGTCCAGATAATTCAGCTGAAGCTGACAGAATTCCATATCCCTGCCGTAAGCATCAAGAAAGCGTTTGAGCACAGGCACGCTCCCGTGACACGAAAAGCCCAGATGCCGGATGCGGCCATTGCGCTTCTGTTCCATCAGATAGCTGTAAATGTGATAGCGTTCATCATCCAGGTAAGCGTCGATGTTCATTTCGCATACATTGTGGAACAGGTAAAAATCGAAGTATTCCACGTTCAGCTTTTTCAGCTGCGTCTCGAAGATTTCCTCCACCTTGCTCCAGTTGGCCGGATCATAACCGGGGAACTTGGTGGCCAGGAAAAAGCTTTCCCGGGGATAGCGTGCAAGGGCTTTGCCCATGACCAGCTCGGAATTCTCTCCATGATATCCCCAAGCGGTATCATAGTAGTTGATGCCGCTTTTCATGGCGGTGTCCACCATGCGAAGCGCCGCGGCCTCATCTATTTTGCTGTCATCCCCACCGATCACCGGCAGACGCATGGCGCCGAACCCCAGCGCAGAAAGACGGATGTCCTGATAGTGGTTGTAAATCATTGAAATTCCTCCTTCATGTCAACAGATCAACGGCCATGCCTGTTCCCCAGGCAAAGGCCACGGTGAACAAAATGTAGAGAATAAAACGCTTCCAGCCCAGCACGATCTTCATCGCGCCGAGGTTGGTGATCTTGGTGGCGGGGCCGGTAATCATGAACGCCGCGGCGCTTCCCATGCTCATACCGTCCGCCAGCCACTGCTGCAGCAGCGGGATCGTCCCTCCTCCGCACATGTACAGGGGCACGCCGATGGTCGCCGCCATCAGCACGCCAAAGCCCTCGTTTTTTCCAAACAGGGAGCTTACAAATTCCCCTGGCACATGAATCTGATACAGCGCCGTCAACAGGATACCCAGCGCGAACATGGGACCGGTTGCTTTGATGTTGCGCCACACGTTCTTCAAAAAGCGCAGAAGCAGGTTCGGGTCCGTGTCCCGGTTCGCGCCTTCATGAAAGCCGGTGAAGTCGAAGAAGGGCTTGCCCTTTCCGCTGTAGAACAGCCGGATCAGCCACCCGGCAGCACAGCCGCAGAGGGTGCAGCTGACGCAGCGGATAATCACCGCCGTCTGTCCAAGCGCGCCGCTGTAGAAGATCAGCTGTGGGTTGAGCAGGATGCTGGACATCATGAAGGCGGCCAGATAATCGTCCTTCACGCCCTGCTCCGAAAAGCTCGCCGCAATCGGAATCGTACCATACATGCACAGCGGCGAAGCGACGCCCAGCAGGCTCGCGGGGATGACGCCCAGCCAGCCCATTTTGCGCTGACCGATCCTGGCAAAAGCATCGTGAATATACCGCTTGCCAAACACGGAAACCGCGCTGCCCAGCAGGATGCCCAGGCTCCAGTACGGTGCGATCTGGCGGATCTGGATGTCCAGGTAATACCAGAGGTAGATCGCCTCACGGCGCAGCCATTCCATCATTCGATGATCACCAGATTGTAAGCGCGGCTGCCCAACCCAATGCGCTCAGCAGCTTCCAGCGTGTGCAGACCGTTGCGGCTCTCGATGCGGGCGACAAGGCTTTCGCTGTCGGGCATGGCATACACCAGGTCGATCGCGGCCTGATCGATGGCCAGCGGATCGGTGGAGGCGATGATCCCAATGTCGTGCATATCCGGCTCCTCCGGATAGCCGTCGCAATCGCAGTCCACGGACAGGCGGTTCAGCACGCTGATGTAGACGATGTTGTCACCCATCGTGCTGTCTACCGCCTTGGCGGCGTCCGCCATCGCCTCCAGAAAGGCATTCTGCTCGCCGCCCCAGATATTGGTGAAGCTGGTGCCGCCGGAATGAATCCAGCCCTTGCCCTTGGCTGAACCAAAGCCGATGGAGATGTTTTTGATGGCCCCGCCGAAGCCTGCCATGGCGTGTCCCTTGAAGTGGGAAAGCACCAGGAAGGAATCGTAGTTCGCAAAATGGCTGCCGACGTAATCCACAGAGAGGCGCTTCCCGCCCTCAACCGGAAGCTCCATGCTGCCCTCGGCGTCCAGAATGTCCACCTCCGCGATGTCGGTAAAGCCATGATCCTTTGCCAGCTGCAGGTGCATGGCGGTAGAAGCGCGGCTGCCGCCGTAGGCGGTATTGCACTCCACAATGGTGCCGTTCAGCATCTGCACAAGGCGGCCGATCAGCGCCGGGCGGAGATAATTGCTGCGCTCGCTCTCGCCGGTGGACAGCTTGATACCGATCTTACCGTGTAATTCTACATTCATCGCCTGATAGATCTTCACCAGGCTCTCCGGCGAGATGTCGCTGATAAACCAGACCGTGGCAGGAGCCGCCGCGTCCTGATGAGGAAGATCTTTGGCAGCAAGCTCCACGCCCCCATTGGTCGTCAGGTCCGCTGCCAGCGCGGAAGCTGCGCACAGCGGCAGGCTGATGAGCAGCGCAACGATGACCTGCACAAACCGCATTGAACTTTTCCTCTTCATCCTATACACCCGCTTTCTTATTGTCTGTATGGCATTAGCGCCGGTTTCAAAACGGGGTTCCCGAAAGTTTCGGTTTTGCCCGAAGCCGATCGCTGAAGCGCTATGATACGGCCCTTCTCCTCATCATCAAATCAGGTACTGCGCAAGCACCGGCTTTATGACGGTTTCGCAAAATGCATCCGTTTTTGCCGACCCGACCACCGCGGCGTCGGACATGCACCAGGCAACCATCAGCCCGTAAAGCTGCGCATTGAAAAAAAGTGCCAGTTCAGCCACAGGCGCGCCGCCAGCGAGCTCGCCTCTGCGGACGCCTTCTTCAAGGATCGATTCCATGGCGAGGACGTCATGGTCATACTTCGTGGACTCTTTCTCCGAAATAGCCATGCTGACCGGCGTGATTTTGTTCCTGATCCACTGCCTGCAGATTTCGATGCCAACCCGCTCGATCTCAGCCAGGAATTCATGGCAGTAATACTTCAGCCGGTCATTCAGGCCTTTGTCCTTCATCGCATTGGTGATCTCTGCAAGATGATAGAAGTTCAGCTGATTCAGTTCCTCAACGACATCTTCTTTCTTTTTGAAGTAGGTGTAAAAGGAGCCTGTGGAAACCTCGGCCTCCTTTGCGATATCTTCAATGGATACATGCTCGAAACCATTTTCCGCGATCAGGTTTTTGGCCGCCGCTACGATCCGCTTTCTGGTTTCAGCGGCTCTTGCCTGCCTGACCTTCCCTTTCGTCTCCATTGTATCACCCTCAATTCAGATCTTCGGATATATGATAGCACAAAGCTGAATGAAAGTCAATGAATGGCATTCAGCATTTTGGAGTGAATTGGAGGATATTGCCGGATCGATATCGAACTGATCTGTTGTCTCTCCGATCGCTTAAGCGGCTCACCGTCCTGCGCCTAAAAGCGCACGCCGCAAAAGAGCGCCTCCGAAGAGACGCTTCATGTGGGATTCGCTATCCAAAGCGCTGGATACGCGGCGGTGTTCAAGCAGCTTCGGGAGCCGATTCCTTTTCTGGATAATAAGAATCCAAAGCTCCCTTTTGCCTGTTTAGATGCAGGAGTTTTATGTTTTTTCAAGAATTATTCATTTGCTTTGTTGCCGTTAATTTGCTTACCGTTTGAAAAGGCCAGGTGGAATCCATGCATCGGTACATGCGATACTATATCGCCGTTATTGAAACAGGCAGCTTTTTTGAAGCGGGAGAAGCCTGCCACATCTCCCAATCCGCCATTTCGCAGCAGATCAAAGCGCTGGAAAACGAACTCCAAGTAACGCTGATCGAGCGGCATGGGCGGAAGTTCACCGTCACGCCTGCCGGGCGATATTTCTACGAGCAGGCAAAGAAACAGGTGCAAGCGCTGGACAGCATTGTGCGGGAGGTTCGCCGGATCGACAGCGGAGAGTTCCAACGGCTGCGGGTGGGTGTACTGAATGGCTTCAGCGCCCGGATCATGCAAAAAGCCGTGCGGGATTTTACCCTGTCCCATCCCCATGTGCGGCTTTCTCTGACCACAGGCACCCATGAGGAATTGTTTCATCCTGTCAATTCCGGTTCCCTGGATATGGTGGTCAACGATCAGTGGCGGGCGCTGTCCGACCAGTATATCAACGAAGAATTGATAGAGCAAAAGCTGTTCGCCCTGATCCGTCAGGATGACCCGCTGACAGAGAAGGGGCGCGTTACGCTGAATGATGTACAGGATAAGCTCTGTATCCTGGTCACGTCACCGGAGCAGCGGGAAACGGAAGCCGCCCACTGGCGGGATGTGCTGGGGATGCAGAGCAGCTTCCTGTTCGCCGACAACGTGGAGGAGGCGCGCATGAACGCCGCGGCTGGGATCGGCTTCTACCCCTGTGATGAAGATATGCCGGCCGATGGCGGAACGGCGCTTGTGCCGCTGTATCGCGGGGATGCGCCTATGGCCCGGAAGATGTTTGCCTTCTGGCCGGAAAGCAGCGATTCCTCTCTGCAATGGGAATTCGCCGAGGTCCTTCGGCAGAACATCAAATAAGTTTTTCTTATCGAATTGCGCGGAAATCCGAATTGATTCCGCGCTTTTTTCTTTGTAAAATATGGATGCAACGAGGTACGATACCGTGTTCATTGGTTTCCCGATTTGGTGGGGCAGCATCCCCAACATCGTCTATACCTTCATGGACAGCTATGACTTCACAGGAAAGACCGTGATTCCCTTCAACACGCACGAGGGCAGCGGCCAGGCTCACAACCAGCGGGATGTGACGGATTATCTGCCTGCCGCGAACGTGTTGAAAGGCCTTGCCATTCGGGGCAGCAAAGCCCAGAATGACGCGGAAGGCACCGGCGCGGACGTAGCAAATTGGCTGAAAAGCATTGGCCTTGCCGATTGACAGGAGGATCGAATCATGCAGAAAGAAATCATGCTCGTTACCGGCGCAGGCCAGATCAGCATGGCCATTGCCCGTCGGATCGGATTTGGAAAAAAGATCATCCTGGGCGACAAAAAGATCGCGAATGCCAATGCCATTGCCAAGATCATGAATGAAGCGGGCTACGACGTGGTGCCCTTTGAAATGGATTTGTCCAGCCGCGAAAGCATTTTAGCCATCATTGCCGAGGCACAGAAGTATGGCGAAATCAAATACATGGTGAATGGAGCGGGTGTATCGCCCAGTCAAGCGTCCGTCGAAGCCATCCTGAAGGTCGATCTGTATGGCACTGCCGTGCTGCTGGAGGAGGTGGGCAAAGTCATTGCCGATGGCGGCTGCAGCGTCACCATTTCCAGCCAGTCCGGCTGGCGGATGCCCCAGCTGACCGCCAAGCAGGACCGCCAATTGGCCATGACGCCTACGGAAGAGCTGCTCAATCTTGAAATCCTCCAACCTGAAAGCATCCGGGATACCCTGCACGCCTACCAAATGGCCAAGCGCTGCAACGAAAAGCGCGTCATGGCGGAGTGCGTCAAGTGGGGCCGGCGCGGCGCGCGGCTGAATGCCATTGCCCCCGGCATCATCGTGACGCCCTTGGCCATTGATGAATTCAACGGCCCACGCGGGGATTTCTATAAAAACATGTTTGCCAAGTGTCCCGCGGGCCGTCCCGGCACTGCCGACGAGGTAGCCAATGTGGCAGAGCTCCTGATGAGCAACAAAGGAGCATTCATCACCGGCTCCACCTTCCTGATGGACGGCGGTGCCACCAGCAGCTATTACTATGGACCGCTGCAGCCATAAACAGCTGGCAGGGTTTTTCCCTGCCTCTCATTGATAACAGCGCAGGATTTTCAGTTCGCTGAATCCTGCGCTGCTGAAATATCTCCGCTGCAGCAAATCGTTCATCCCGCAATATGGAAAAATAGTGTGCCTTTTCTGGCATCAGCGGAAGTCGATCTGCCATCTGCTACGTACATGCTGAAATGGGATCAAAACCATGATTTTCAGCCGCTTAATATCACCATACACTGCAAATTGAGGCGGATCTCGACCTGTCCCTTATGTAGTCTTCGGCGTTATCACCAAGGGTACAATCTTCCCATCATATCTTCGTTTGCGATTCAGACACTCTGGATATTTGATCCCGTATTTATTTGACTCCCGGCGTTGTTTCAAAGAAGAACGCGCTGATTTCCTCCGGGGAATACCGGCTGTGCTTTGCCCACCATCGAATGGTTTCGGCAAAGTCATTCACCATGTGGTTGAGCATGTAATCATACGGGACTGTTTCTGATTGCCGGATGGCCGGGGCAAAGAGCCCGGAAAGCCGTTCTTTGAAGTATCCCATAAAAACCGCGTCGCTGTCTCCGGTCAGGATGCCTGGCAGGTATTCGATGTGTTCCTGCAGGTGATACAGAATATGCGTGACCCTGGCTTTTGTGTCATGCTCGCCCGAAAAGTCATGGGTCTTTTCCTTGTCCAGCCCCTCGGAGAAAACGTGCTCAAAAATCTCCGCGCAGAAGGATTCCAGCAGGGCATCCTTCGTTTCAAAGTGCGCATAGAAGGTCGTCCTGCCCACATCCGCCAAGTCAATGATCTGCTGAACGGTGATTTTTGTGTAGTTTTCTTCCTTCAAAAGCTCCGTGAAGGCCCGAAAGATGGCCTGCCTGCTTTTTCTCTGTCTGCGGTCCATGGTATCCTCCCCGAACAATTTGATGGGATTTGTTCTGTATCGAATGAATCCGAATTTCTGATTATTGCAGATACTTCATGGAGCGTCTATAATAATCACGTACACGATGTTCGGTAACGCATTGATTATACATTCGCTCTGAGCGGGATGTCAAGGAGGAGAACATGCTGAACCGCTGGCTGGAAAATGAACCGAAGGAAACGCTGATCCGTGCGGTGGCGTCCGCCATCTCCCTGGTGCTCAGCATCACCGGCGTTTTGAAAACCGTTTCGCCCTTCGATATCGCCTGGGTGGCGATCATTCTGTGCGGCATTCCGATCCTTGTGGGCGCCTTCAAGGGCGTCGTCTTTGAGCATGACTCAAGGCAGACCTGCTGGTTTCCCTGGCGCTGATCGCCTCCGCCGCCACCGGAGAGTTCTTCGCCGCCGGCGAAGTGGCGCTGATCATGCAGATCGGCTCTCTGCTGGAAGATTACACCTCCGGCAAAGCCCGGGAAGGCATCAAAAAGCTCATCAAGATCACGCCCCAGACCGCCCGGGTGCTGCGCAGCGGCAAGCCTGAGGTGATCCCTGTTGAACAAGTGCAGGTCGGCGATGTGCTGAGCGTCCTCGCTGGAGAAACCGTGCCTGTGGACGGCACCATTCTGGAGGGCGAAACCTCCATTGACCAGTCCGTCATGACCGAGGAAAGCATCCCCGTGGACAAGAAGCCGGGCGACAGCGTATCCAGCGGCACCATGAACCAGTTCAGCACCTTCACCATGCGGGCGGACGCGGTGAGCACCGATTCTTCCCTGCAGCGCATGGTACGGCTGGCGCAGGAAGCAGAGGAGAACAAAGCGCCCATCGTCACCGCTGCTGATCGCTGGGCCACCTGGCCGGTGGTGATCGCGCTTTCCTGCGCCGTCCTCACCTGGATCTTCACCGGAGAATTCATGCGGGCCGTCACCGTGCTGGTGGTGTTCTGCCCTTGCGCCTTCATCCTGGCCACGCTCACCGCCGTGCTGGCGGGCATCGGCAACGCCGCACGTTACGGCATCATCGTCCGCTCCGGGGACGCGCTGGAAAGGCTGTCCAAGATCAGGCGGGTCGCCTTTGACAAAACCGGCGCCCTCACCTATGGCAGGCCCCGGGTCGCCGCGGTGGTCAGCGTATCGGATCAGGTCAGCGAAGACGCGCTCCTGCGCATCGCCGCCCTGACGGAGCAGAAGTCCGAGCATCCCCTGGGCAAGGCCATTTGGACGGCCTATGAGCAAAAGGGCGGAAAGAATGAAACCGCCGCGGATTTCAAGGTCATTGCAGGTCAGGGCGCATCTGCCAGGGTGGACGTCAGAGCCATTCTGGCGGGCAAGGAAGATTTCATGCACGATCAGGGCATTGATCTGAGCGCCTGCGCGGACGCCGCCAGGGCCGAGCTGGATCAGGGCGCAACCGTCGTTTACGTGGCTGCGGACGCAAAGCTCCTCGGCTTTATCTCCCTGCGGGATACCGTCCGGGAGGATGCGAAGAAGACCCTGGAAAAGCTGAAGGCTGTGGGCATCACCCCGATGCTGCTGACCGGCGATAACCGGCACGCCGCAGGCTCCATTGCCGCAGGCGTCGGCATTTCCGACGTGCGGGCCAACCTGCTGCCCGAGGAAAAGATGAACATCATCAAGGGCTATGCCGGCGGTGCGGAGCCCATCTGCATGATCGGCGACGGCGTGAACGACGCCCTGGCCCTGACCAGCGCGGACGCGGGCATTGCCATGGGCGGTATCGGCTCCGATATCGCCATCGAATCCGCCGACGCCGTGCTGGTCAGCGATGAAATCAAGCGGCTGACGTACCTGTTCAGCCTGATGCAGAAGGTGATGCAGAAGGTGCAGGTCAACATCATCGCCTCCCTGGTCATCAATCTGAGCGCCGTGGTGCTCTCTGCGCTGGGCATCCTGAACCCTATCACCGGCGTGCTGTGGCACAACTGCGGAAGCGTGTTTGTGGTGGTCAACGCGGCGCTGCTGCTGCGCTTGAAGGATGTGGATTCAGAAAATTGAGGGAATGACATGAATCAAGCGATTTTCTATGCGATCCTGGCCGCGGCGCTGTATGCGCTGAACGCGCCGGTCTCCAAGCTTTTGCTGCAAAACGCGCCGCCCACCATGATGGCCGGTTTCCTGTACCTGGGCGCCGGCGTCGGCATGGCGCTGATGGGGCTGGCGCGCAGCAAGACAGGCCATGGCAAAAAGGAAGTCCATCTGACGAAAAAAGACCTCCCCCACACCGTCGGCATGGTGGTGCTGGACATCGCGGCTCCCATCTTCCTGATGATCGGCCTCAAGCGCACCACCGCGGCCAACGCCTCTCTGTTGAATAATTTCGAGATCGTCGCCACCTCCCTGATCGCGCTGCTGATCTTCAAAGAAAAGATCGGCAAGCGGCTGTGGATCGCCATTGGGCTCATTACCCTGTCCAGCATCCTTTTGTCCGTGGAGGGCGCCGGCAGCTTCCGGTTTTCCGTGGGCTCCCTGTTCGTGCTGCTGGCCTGCGTCTGCTGGGGCCTGGAAAACAACTGCACCCGGAACCTGTCCCATAGCGATCCCCTGGAAATCGTGGTCATCAAGGGCTTCGGTTCCGGCCTCGGATCGGTGCTGATCGGCCTGGCAGTGGGTGAAGCGCTGCCCATCTGGAGCGATATCCTGAAAATCCTGCTGCTGGGCTTTGTGGCCTATGGCCTGAGCATTTACTTTTATGTATGTGCCCAGCGGGACCTGGGGGCTGCGAAAACCAGCGCCTATTACGCCGTTGCGCCCTTCATCGGCGTGCTGCTGTCCTTTGTCATTTTCCGGGAGATCCCGGGCGCGCTGTTCTTTGTCGCTCTGGCGATCATGATCGCGGGCACCTGGATGGTCAACCGGGATCCCGCCGAGCCTTAATTCAAACGGGATAAAAAAACAGTGAAAGCAAACAGCCTCATTCCGGCAAAGAAAACTGATTTGCCAGGATGAGGCTGTTTGATATCAACCCGCTATTTCGGCTATGCAAAAGTATTAAGCATGGTTGAAGATAGCGGTCAGCTGGTTCTGCACGGTGCGGGGATAGAACGGAAAGTAAGGCTTTCCATCCTTGGCCCGGAACCGCAGCATTTCATTCTGCCAGGTCATGACGACCTGCGGCGTAATGGCACACATTGTCAACCTGCCGAAGTAGGGGATCAGTTTTGTCCGGATGATAAAGAGCTGTTTTGCTGTGGATTGCGGGGATTATTCCCCTGGAATCATTATCGCATTTCACCAATGCTCTATCAGGCATTTTCAATCTTCTTGTATGTTTGATATGACATGGTATGTCAATTCACAGATGTATCAGTAAATTACGCTGACGCCCTGATCCTATTTTGCCTTCCGCCTCACGGGGATGAGCAGATCAAGCTGGGCGGTCTGCGGTTCTCCGTTCTGGGTTTCCAGAATGTGATCGTGGTAGTTCAGGTGCTCTTCCAGATTGTCGAACATGTTTTCCGGGCTCCCGTTTCCGGCGTATTCATATTCGTCACTGTTCTGCACCCATTCGTACAACCATTCCCATTCCTCAAAATTTCCCATGGGGATCATGTGCGCGGCGTAGGTGCCGCCGGGAAAGCGCTTCTTTTCCAGGGGCGGCGGCACCTCCATGCCGTCCGGGATGGTGATCCAGAATTCATAGCCGTGAAAGCCGGTTTCATCCATGGGGCTGGGGTGGTTGAAGCCGTACAGCCTTAGGCCCGGATGCTTTTCCCACAGCTTTTCTTTCCGAACGAAATCGGAAATCATTTCCCCCGCCCTGCTTTCGGGATCGTCCCCCACGAAGTGCGCCGCGGCGATGTCGCTTTCCGGCAGATGCACGATGCGCACGTCCTTGAGCTTTTGAGATGCCTGGTCAGCTTGTTTCAGATTCTCCATCATCTTTCTCCTCTCTTCCTGAATCAGTGTCGATGTAGGAGAAAGGGCGTCGGCCAGGTCAAGCAGCTGACTGTCCTGTAGAATGACCTCACCGGCGGGCAGCGTTTTCCGCTGCCTCAGCGCCTGAAGAAACGCGTCGGTCACGCTGCGCACCGCTTGAAGCGCCTGGATTTCTTCATTCAACTGCGAAAGGTTTTTTTCAAAGATGCCGATGGCGGCAGCGGGGCCGGGATCGTTCAGGATGCTGCCGATCTCCTTCAGCGACAGACGCAGCTTTCGCAGCACCAGGATCTGGCGCAGGCGCCGGATATCCTCCGGACGATAGACGCGATAGGAATAGTCCTCCTTCCGGCCGCTGGAAATCAGCCCCAGCTTTTCGTAATGGCGCAGCATCCGGGCCGATACGCCGTACGCTCTGGATACCTCGGTCACAGTCAGCGTGTTTTCCACATTCGCCCCTCCCTTTCTCCTCTGCGATGATTGTAAACCGCGACACCGTGTTCGAGTCAAGAGGGCTGAAAAGAATCATTTAGTATTTTTCTCCGATCCTCTCGGAAATCATCCTTGAGATCAGGATTTACTTTTCTTGTCCGATCCCCGCGTAAGGAATCCCATTAATCAGGCATTCCGCCGCGTCCTCGATATCTTCCCAGTCCGGCGATTCTCTTTCCCGGGCACAGCATTCCAGCTCATCTACGATGTTTTCGATCAGTACCATATCGATGAACAGCGGCAGTTTTTCCAGCATTTCTTTCGGAAGGTCCATTTCGGCTTTGTAGCCCTGCAATTGAAGATCAAAGCACTGCCGCATCAGCACAAAGCGTTTGCCCGGGTCGGTTTCATGCCGCGTCCAGCCTTCGTTACGAGTTCTTCACACAAGGCAGAATAGAAGGAGAGTATCTTATCTCGCTTTTTGCTGCGCACCATAAAGTCAACAATCTCTGTATGGGAAACGGATTCATCAAGGCAGTCCCCTCTGTAATGGCCAAAGATGGCGGAATCACGGGGAACAAGGCCGTCTGTCAGCCGATCCTTTTCAATAAACCGGGAGAAGATGTGCGGAATGGTCATCACAAAGTCTTGTTTGCCTTTCCCCGTCTGAATGGTGGAGGAGAAACTCTGACAGAGGATCCCATCTGCCAGATTCATGGTCTCTGTCTCCAGATGCTGTGTTCTTTTCAGTTCTTCACAGGCGGCAAAGCTGTCCGGGTGCTGATCCCCGAGGATGCGGTAAGCTGTATTCACCCAGAATGCCACATATTTGACTGCTAGCTTTGGAAAACGCAGAATAAACGAGGCAATCGGGGAGCCGGCATGCGGTGTGCACAAAGTAGTCAGAGAAGCCACATATGGAGCCATTTCAAGATGCTGGATCATGTATTTTGCATCGAGTCCGCCTTTGGAATGCGCGATGATATTCACCTTATCGGCGCCGGTTTCACGGAGGACGGTCAGGATTTCCTCTTTCAGCTGTGCTGCGTTTGTTTTCACGGTACCAAACGCATCCACCCGGCTCTTGTGCACCTCATATCCTTGAATGCGCAGAATCCGATCAATGCTGCCCCAGGATTTCATAAAAAACGTATCCCTCATAGCCAGGCCATGAACCAGAACTATGGGATAACGGGTTTTCATACAGGTTTCACTCCTCTGAATGGAAAGTTATGGATCTGCGTAAGGGATGGCCATATGTTCCAGCAAGTCCAGACTGCGAAAAAGCAGATTCTCTCATTCCGATCAAGAGCCATTGTATGCAAGGGGCAGCATGCCCAATCCTTCGGCATGGGTGTATGCCGGTCATAACCTGATCTCCGTTGGAAATGGCTCGTCCCGCATAATTCCCCACATCTTGTCAATATAGGCCAATGTATAGTAGTTTTCGTAGAAGTGGTAATAGAAAGCTCTTTTGTGTGTAAGACAATAAACCCCATTTTGTTTCTTCACAAACCCCAGGAGCTCAGCCAGTTTGAATTCAAAGCCATACATTCTGCGAAGAGTAACACCGAAGAAGTGTTCAAAAGCAATCGGGTCGATTTGGGTGCTGTAAGCCGTCCAGAACAGATAATAAACCATCCGTTGTCGCAGCGTAAACCGGATTGTCAGGGAAGTAGGAAGCAGATTCTCATTGATCCGCTTGCAATAGGCATCCACAGAAAAGGTGTTGATTTTGAACTGGTCTTTCAGCAAAGTGGTGGCAGAGCAGCCAAAACCCAGGAAATTGTCCCGGGTCATGGAAGAATACCGAGCGCCATGAGCACCGGCAAATGTCCATATGGAATCCCTTGCATATCCTTTTTCTTCGCAGTATTGTGTAATTTGATCCAGCAGAGCTCGCTTCTGATGTTTTGGCATGGCGGGGACTGTGCTGGATGTAAATGAGAAATCAATAAACGGATAAATCGCAACATGATTTGCGCCGCATACAAAGGCATTGTCAATGTCACTTTTCAGATCTTCAAAACTCTGCCCCGGAAGGGCAAAGATAAAATCCATTGAAACTGTCTCGAAGGGCACCAGCGAAAGCGTTTGATGAAGCGCCTCGGCGTCAACGCTTACCCGCCCCAGGATATGCTGATACTTGGGCAGGAAGGACTGAATGCCAATGCTGATTTTTGTGACACCTGCTTCCCGGAGGGTTTTCAGGGTGTCGGGTGTCACATTGTCCGGGTGTAATTCGACGCCTATGCCTTCCGTAATGATGAAATGCTTCTGGATGGCTTCAATTATCTCGAACAATCGATTCGCTGCCAACGCAGGAGTCCCGCCGCCGAAGTACAGGCTTGTTACAGTTTTCTTATCAGTGTACTGACTGCCCACAAGGTGAATCTCACGGATCAGTGCGTCAATATATCGATTACAAGTGTCCGGTTCGTATCTCACCTTACAGTAGGGGCAGAAATTGCAGATCGTTCTGCAGAATGGGATATGCACATATAATCCCAGACTTTCACAGTCGGAATACGGAAGAACCTGATCATACTCGTTCCGGAAGATAAATGGCTTTACTGAACGTGTCAGCCACATTCTTGTCAGGTCTGTGATAAAACTCATGACGCCGATCCTCAAATATATCGCAAATAAGTACGCAGCATCTCCCATATCACCTTAAGGTTTCCGCGGAACAGCAAGGTGTACTCTGCCACAAAGAAGTATCCGCATTCACTGCAGAGACCCGGGACGTCAATGCATCGTCCGCATGTGGATATTTTGCCATTCTCGATGACCACACATTGGTAGCAAGGGGTTGGAAAGGTGTTGTCAATCAGGTATGGGAAGGCGCTTTTCAGATTAAAGACCGGCACCTTCTCCTTCATCATTTGACTGATCACGGCACAGCAGCTTGCTTTCTCCTCTTTTGATAGTGCAAGAGCCCGCGTGTCCGGGTAAGGTGTATGGAAGTTGAAGGAAACAGCTCTGATGTTCTTCGTGTCCCGTGCGGTGATACACACATCGCGGACAGCATCTTTGTTGATCTGGTTAATTGCCATATACAAACAGATATTGTCAGCTGTTGCATGGCGGCTATTCTCCATGATGGTATCGTAAGTGTCTCCCCGCACGGCGTTATGCCGCTCCCTGTCACCGTCCAAACTAAGCAGGATCAGATCCGCTTCGGGAAGATCAATAGGAAATGTCCCATTGGTGACAACATTCACGATCAGGAATCCCATCTGTTTTGCTTCGATTACCAGGTCACGGAGAGTTTTGCCGCTGTCCTTCCACAAAAACGTCTCTCCACCACAGAAGAACAGAATGCGCACACCCATATTGTAGAGCTGTCGCATTTCACCTTTGACTTGCTCATAGGGGTGAATGACTGCTGTGATGTTATTTACAGAACAGTGCTTGCATTTCAGATTGCATCTGTCAGTCACAATGACCGTTCCAAGTACCGGCTTCTTTTTACGGAACAGGATCGTCTTCAGACCGAACCATGCAAAAAACAAAAAAGATGATTGCTTCATGTATTTTTCCTGCAGACCGTTACGCTGTTTTACAGAATCCTCCTTCTCCGACTTTCTATACCCAACTTATTGTATCATTCTGCATTATTCTGATCAATCCTGCATTGCACTTGTAAACTCTGAGTCAGGGAAACCGACAATCGGGCAGGACGGCTATGCCACCATTCTGCCCGATACCAGGTCCTGATCTGACGATTTCACAGATCACAGTGTTCTGACGATGATGTACTCAATCTGTACTCAGAAGGCATAAAAAGCCCCGGGAACCCGCATAAACATTGGGCTCCCGGGGTTGTACTATTTATTCCCACTCGCTTCTGGCAAGGCCATTCTAAGCGATTTTGTTAGGCCTATTT
>Ga0310694_10001882_pt1 | contig 22674 bp, 32 predicted proteins | sample 174DNAGHGhighgp2_FD_203884 | JGI IMG/M metagenome (GOLD analysis project Ga0310694, IMG submission 203884) | Sheep rumen microbial communities from Palmerston North, Manawatu-Wanganui, New Zealand - 1742 DNA GHGhigh gp2 (v2) (version 2) | ecosystem: Host-associated > Mammals > Digestive system... | reverse complement strand
GGTCCTGTGCTCTATCTTCAAGCTGTTGAAGAGAAAGTATCCTTCCATCAACATGTTCAACCTCGACGAGACCCTCTCCAACCTCGACCCGGCGACGGCGGGGGAACTGTGCAGGTACCTGAAACAGTTCGCATACGACATGAAGCTTGATGTGTACGTGGTCACCCATGTTCCCATGGAGGTTGACCTCTTCGACAAGGTCTATCACATCAGAAAGGACGTATTCGCAGACATGGAGGAGGAAAGCGTATGAAGGTCAGTTTCATAACGACGAACTATCAGGATGGTGTCCTGAAAGGGAAGATAGGCTTCACTACTCCCTGTGAGATGAATCCGTCGGTGATGGTCGGAAGCCCAATGTGTCAGAATTGTCAGAACTTCATCAATGCGGACTATACAAATAATATCGTGGAATGTAGGAGAAATGGCATGAAAAAACGTAAGGCGGATTTCGTACTCATAGGCATCATTTTGGGTCTCCTTTTGTTTTGGGGATTGGTCGCGTTTGTTATTTCCTTAATTTTCTAAAAAGAAGGTTAAAGAAACGTTAAAAATAGGAATAAGGGAAGGTTCTTTCGGGAATTTTCCCTATCTTTGCATCGTCAAACAAACAAAAACAAGAATGATTATGGCAAATGAAATCAAAACAAGAACGTATGTAGGAGGCGAGAGTCCCTTCACACGGGTGATTACTGATGAAGAGGTGAAGGACTACAATAACTTCACCGAAGTCCCAAAAGAAGACATACAGGAATTCCTCGATGTCTACGCTGACAGGATAGCCGACATGAATGAACTCCGCGACTGTCTGACAAAACTCAGTTCACGTCAGTTCGAGTTCATCAAGCTGAACTTCCGTCCTGTTGAGTTGATGCCGTACGTATGGGAGCTCATTGTCAAGGGTCTACCGTTCTATAGGGCGGTTGTTACAAGAGCCTATCCGAACATCCCGTTCCCGAAGACATGGATGCACCACGGATGCATGCGGCTTCTATCGTGGTTGAATTTCATCCTACTGAGTATGATTTACATGCCTTGGATGGTCTTTGACAAGGACTTCAACTTCTCATGGTTCGGTCTCGTTTTCTCTTTCATCTGCGGATACCTGACATTCATAGGACTTAATTACTTTCAGGTAATCTATACCCTCGACTTCAAGGAACGCCTGAAGGCATGTAATGGGCTACGGCTTTACGACCTCTACGAGGAGAGTTTGGTTATCCAACTCCGATTGGCCGAGAGGGAATGCATAGGTATCATCCTTTCCGATAACCTGTCGGAGGAAATCAAGAAAGATGCCAAGGAGACAATCGATATTGTCACCGAACACCTATGCAGGCTGAGACAGAAGATGGAGAACAAGGATTATCCCGATACCGTGGATGCGGGTTCGGATGACGACGATGAATAGAAGGAGGACGGTGTTTTGAAATACAGGATGTTTACAAAGGCGGAGCGTTCGTCGTTCCCATATTGGTTTTGGCATTGGCTTGCCTTCAACCTGACCGCGTGGAGACTTGGGGCATGGAGACCCCATCACCTCCTCCATGACATCGAGAAACCTTGGCTTAGGCTGTTTTGGGACTACAAGAGAGTTCAGACATGGCACAGGACACATAACCGTCACCACTTGGAGTATCCCATTCAGGAGAAGATAAAGTGGCGTGACCTCTGTATTGATTGGGAAAGCTGCCACTTCACGAAGATAGACGAGCCACGGACTGCACGCGAGGAGATGGAACGGTACTGTAAGGACCCCGATAGTAGATTCGACCCAAGATGGGTGCGCTCCCATATGGAACCCGAACTTGAAAGATTAGGAATATGAAAAAGGAAAACCCGGAGATAACGTTCTTGGACGCATACAAGCCGCCATTCGAAGTATGGATGAAGGATTTGCCAATCTATGTCCATACTTCTGAGGGCAAGACCGCATTCACCATCCTCAACCCCGACAGGATAGAGGACATCCAACGTATGGTCAGCCTTCTCAATGACGAAGAAGGTGCTGTCCCATTCGAACACTGTGGAGGAAACAGGAAGAAACATATCATAGCCACGGACGACCTGACCCCTGTCCTCCTGCTTCGCGGATGGGGACATCTTATAGGAGGAGGTGCCTTGAACCTCCATCCCGAGCAGGCAGCGAAGATTCAGGACGAGTTCTATGTATGGTGCCTTAGGAAGATTTTGGGTAAACCCGAGGATTGGCAACCACCAAAAGAGGATGATGAATGATATTCTGCTACGCCATAAGGTTGGGAAAGTCCGTGGAGTTACAGAACCTCCATCATGACAATGCATACTCGGACAACGTCCTTAATGTGGATACCATCTATGTCAGCTACAACTCGGAATACCGATGGGCACTCAACGACAATGGGTGGGGGAGAGGATGGGAATTATACCTGAAAGCCTCTCAGTACGATGAGGACGGAAGGGAGTTCAGGTACAAGGAAACCTTCAAGCCTGAGATGGCATGGCTCTTGTTGAATGGGATAGCCTCGAAGGTACGTCCGTTTCTTCCGATGTTCATGTGGTCGGACTTCAAGTCAAACGGCTTCCCTTCTCCATGGAAGAGCCTCGTACAGAGGAATCAACCTCCAGATGACCCGATGACGGAACAGATAGCCTTCGAGTATCTCTACGACCTCATGGAGACTGACCCGTGTAATGCAAGGAAGAGCAAGGAACTTGATGCGCCAATCCTTCCTTATGACGAAGACTTCTTTTAGGAAACCATTTTTATACAAACCGATTCATATGATAAAGATTACAGACACTGAGAGACCGATTATCAGCCTTGTGGCTGCGGTCAGCGTTCCTTCGAGGATTATAGGGGTTAACAACAACCTCATCTACCGTCTTCCGAAGGACATGGAACTCTTCAAGTCAATCACGATGCACAAGACCTGTGTGATGGGATACAATACCGCCAAGAGCATTCCCGGAGGATACCTGAAGTTCAGGGACAATATCATCTTTGAGAGAGGGGACGTATCTTCTTCTTACATGGAGTTCCATGACCCCTTCCATGCAAGGGTCATCCATGTCTGCGGAAACTCCTTCGAGGAACAGGTGGAGACCATGCTCCATTATGTCGGGGAATCCCCGGAACTGATGATTATAGGAGGAGGATACATCTACGAAAAGTTCATAGACCTCGCGGACTATCTGTACCTGACGGAGATACACCACACGCCTTCCGTGGAAGACCTGTCACCTGTCATGTTCCCGAAGTTCAACGACATGGAGGAGTGGAACGAGGATGATTATCCGTCCCGGGCGTTCTGCATGACAAACAGGGAAATCAATTTTACCGACCAAGGGCTCAGATACGACTTCACGGTATGGAAAAATGTCATGGGAAAGGAATATCCTGCCGATGCGGTAAAGTGAGGTACGCCTCCAAGATAGGTGTGATGCTCGCCTTGGCATCCTGCAAGCACTCCCCGAAAGGAAGAAGACAGGAAGTCAGGTACTACCACTGTCCTCTCTGTAGGGGATGGCACTTGACGAAGGTCAATTAATCACAGCATACGATAATTTCTTTTCTGCGGGCGGCTTGCGTGTGATGCGTCGGTCGCCCATCTCTTTTGTTAACTTGTGTTAAATGTTTAATCTGAATAAGGAGTTTTGTCTATAACCTTAATACACAAAGGCTTTCATAGGTGAAATAGATAGGTTTTTAGTTATTTTATGGATGTGATTCCTCATGTCGGGAGACATGAGGAATTTTTCTATTTTTAACGGTCCTAAAATCCAAACCGGGTCGTTTTTGCATACTATAACCTATATAAATACGGAGGTTCGGCTGAAAGCACAGCCTCATCCGAAAAAGGAACGGAAACATAAGTTTCAAAAAAGAAAGATTAGAAAAGGAAAATAGACAATGAAGAGAAACATATTTTTGGCTTTTCTCATGAGCTTTATTCTCACCATGTGTCTTGGCCTGACATCGTGCCATTCCTGCGGTAACGCCAAGGATGCACAGGTTGTCAAGGATGTGAAGACAGACACCACTCAGGTTGATAACAAGGTCGCTGCCATCAACTTCGAGCATTTCATTGCGGCCAACAAGCAGTACATGTACCTGAACTACGGCGAGGAGTACAATTGGTACGAGACCGAGGTATTGCTGAATGACTTCCTTGATGAGGACTGTGACGGTTCTTACTCAAGCATCTACTCTATCTTCCATGTCGCCGAGGATTATGATGACGGCGGCGGTGATGCCGTGGCTGTGCTTATTGCCATGACTGAAAGCGGAAAGGACACCGTGGATGTGAAGCACGGTATATGGATTGGCGACTTCCCCATGGAGTTTGACAATATCAAGGTTACTTACAAGGAAGCGTTTGACAAGATAATGGCGGTTAACCATCCGAAGCCCCACAGCAAGCATTGTGTATTGCGCAAGCCTATCGGACCTAACCAAATCAACCCTCAGTACATCTTCGGTAACGTACACGCACAGATTTACGTGGATGCCGTGACGGGCGATATTGCATATTCTAATCCCGCCTTTCCTCCATCCATAAAGATGCCTCTCGGAGAGTGGCCCTGATAACAGGGTCATGCTCCGTTCCCCCTACCCGTTCCTTGGGGGATGGATGCGGTTACTCATTCAGCCGAACCCTCTTTTATAACTTTTATTATAGGTGACTTTTCCGACACGCGGACACCTGTCTAACATGAATATCCAAACATTATTAAACAAAAGAGAATAAAAATGAAGAAGTACACCAAGGAGAACCCTTTGAAGGTATTCACGTCGTTCAGTGGATACGATAGCCAATGCATGGCTCTTGACAAGTTGGGGATACCCTACGAACTCGTCGGATGGTCCGAAATCGACAAGGCAGCCATCCAATCTCATAATGCGGTTTACCCACAATACGCAGATAGGAATTTCGGTGACATTTCCCTTATCAATTGGGATACCGTCCCTGATTTCGAGTTGTTCACTTATTCAAGCCCATGCTTTGAGAAGGGGACTCTTATCCTGACTGAACAGGGTTACAAGCCCATCGAGGACATCACACCCGACGACTGTGTGCTTACCCATACCAACACTTTCAAGAAGGTTCGTGTTCCGATGGTCAAGGAATACAAGGGAATGATGGTTAACATCACTGCCATGGGATTTGATAGTATCCGTTGTACTCCCGAGCATCCGTTCTATGTTCGTAGGATGTATAAGAAAGGTCATGAAGGTGTAAGGACGTTTCATGAAGACCCCGAGTGGATACAGGCAAAAAACCTTGATATGAACTGCTATATGGGGTATGCCATCAACACGAAGTCCGAGATACCTGAATGGAACGGTTCGATAGATAACCGTTTCGGACATCACAGGGCAGTTAATCATCTGAAGCCCCTCCTAACGAAGAAAAGTTTTTGGTATCTCATGGGAAGATATGTCGGTGATGGATGGAAGAGAAAATCGGACAGTGGTAACAGTATCATTATCTGTTGTTTTGAAAAGGACAAACAATCCTTGATAGATGCTATATCTGACTGTGGTCTGAATTATACAGAACTCAGTGGAAGGACATGTACTCGTATTCAAATCAGCATGAACGAACTTCATGATTTTGTCTCTCGTTACGGGTATTATGCTTATGGTAAGAAGATAGATGCAGAAACTATGAACTTGCCTGTTGACCTGTTACAGGCTTTCGTGGAAGGATATGTGGACAGCGATGGCTGCTATACACAGGAACGATACAAGACATCAACCGTTTCAAAGGAACTGTGCTATGGAATCGCGCAATGTGTCGCTAAGGTATATCACCGTCCTTTTGCAATATACAAAATAAAGCGCAAGCCTACTACTATCATAGAAGGGAGAGAGGTCAATCAAAAAGATACTTACAATGTAGTGTGGAAAGACCCATCACCAACAGACCACGCATTCTACGAGAACGGTTATATTTGGTATCCTCTGAGTAAACTTCCTACAATGGAAGAATGTCATATGGACGTTTACAATATGTCTGTTGAGGATGACGAGAGTTACACCGCTAACGGTGCTATCGTCCATAACTGTCAGGACTTCAGTACAGCAGGTAAGCAAAAAGGTGGTGAAGAAGGTTCAGGCACCCGCTCATCCCTTTTGTGGGAGTGTCGTCGTGCTATCCTCGCAAAGAAGCCGAAGTACATGCTCTTGGAGAACGTGAAGGCTCTGACTTCTCAGAAGTTCATGCCACTATTCCAAAAGTGGATAGACGAACTCGAGTCTTACGGATACATGAGCAAATGGCAAATCCTCAACAGCAAGGACTATGGAGTTCCTCAGAACCGCGAGCGTGTGTTCCTTGTATCCATCCTCCGTACCGAGGACGACCCCAATCCCGTGTACCACTTTCCGAAACCTTTCCCATTGACCACGAGACTGAAGGATGTCTTGGAAAATAAGGTATCAGAGGAGTACTACCTGAAGAAGGCTCATCTCGACCGCCTGCGTCAGAACATGGACTTCAGGGACGTGTTCAAGGCCAAGGAGGAACGCCGGGTAGCTCAGAAACAGGAAACTCCTCAGTCGGAGAGCGAAAGCATTGATTGGTAACCTCTTAACATTATTCTATTATGGCTAAGAGGAAGAAACAGGAGAAACAGGAGTTGAAGAGCCATGTCACCATGGTCTACAACACCGCCATGGGACGACGGAAGGAACCCGTTGCCAAGACCTTGCTGTCTACATACTTCAAGTCGAGCGAGGCTAACTTCGTCCGCGAGCCCGGAGCGGGGTTCGGGGCAAGCTGCGTGGTGGAGTTCGACACCGACCTCGACCTTGTGATTGAGGATAACATGATAGTTGAAGACCTCGGATTGGGCATTCCCGATGTAGCCGGGGATTTGGGCATCAATGACATCGCTGAGGAGACGGACGGCTTCGACATACCTTATGACGAGACGTTCCTCGTTCCGAGGGCATGCGCCATGAGGGGACGTAATCCCGACAACCCTAACCTCAGGAAGTCGGGTCTCCCTACCCTACAACGATTGGAGATAGGTACGGACATCGCCAACTGCCTGACCACGGTAGGTAAGGACAGTATGATTATAGAGCCTGTTGTCGTCAGAAGACCACATGGTTACTCAAAGGGCGGTGTCTACGACATCTGTCCGCCTATCACTGCCTCTTATTTTCATGAGAACAATTTCTTAGTGGAGGGAGACGATGGCGGAGAGTGAAGGAAGGTACGGTATCCTCGTACGGGTATCCGAGGACTGTCAGATAGAAGCCAACGTCCTGACCCACGAGAGGACGGAGTACGGAAAGAAAATCCGTCAGGCTTACGAGAAGAAGCAGTTGGACGGGCATATGCAGTGGGACCAAATGCGTGTTTGGAAGCCGAGGACGGACGGTGTGAGCAACACCATAACTTCAGTACAGAAAGACAACATGGTCATAGAGCCCTTCGCGTTAGGTTACTCCCGGGATAAGAAAGGGAAGGAGATAAGGCATCATCCGCAGTCGTTCGCGAACACTGTGCATACATCCACAGGAAGTGGTGGGAACACGGACTGCTATGTGGCGGAACCCAAGATAATCGAGGTGGGTAACATCTACGACAACAACGCACAGGCGGGGAGGGTCTATTCCTCAGACGGCATAAGCCCATGCCTCGACACGATGACAGGCGGTAACAGACAGCCAAAGGTATTGGAGATACAGGATATGTACAATGAAGACGACAAGAAACTGCTCGGTGTGAGCGTGAATATAGCCAAGAGGGATTTCCACGGTGCGGAGAGCATCTACGACGACAGGAGTCCGTGCCTGATGGCGAGGGACTTCAAGGGGCCGCACCTCGTGTGGGAGACCGACAGGGAAGAATACGAAAGACAGATGAAGGAACAGGATATGGAAAAGCAACAGGACGGCGTAATGTTCAAAGGAAAGGAGATAAAGGAAGGAGACGGACTCTATACACATAACGGTGAGGGGTTCTTCCGTGGTGGGATTCATGGGGTGTCGAGGACACTGAAAAGCAGCAAGCACGACTCGGGTGTCTGCATCAACCTGAGGATAAGGAGGTTCACTCCGAGGGAGTGCTTCCGTCTGATGGGTGTTCCTGAGGAGTACATAGACCTCATGATGTCGTCGGGGGTCAGCAAGACGCAGCTGTACCGACAGGCAGGCAACTCCATCGTTGTGGATGTCATTGAAAACGTGTTCAGAACCATGTTGATTGATACAGACGGCGACCCGGAGCCTGAACCCGAAGAGAAATGTGAGGAACTGTTCTGATGGAAGATAAGGAATGCTGTGTATATTGTGAAGGGGAACTGAGACCCGACGGTTCTCATGCGCCTATCAAGGAACTTCCTAATGAAGGACAGTTCCAACATATTGCTCAGATAGTCACCACACCCATAGGGAGACGGATGGGATTTGCCGAACTCCAATGTTTGGACTGTTTGGACGGAGTAACTTCTTATAAGATACAGTATTGTCCTATGTGTGGACGGAAACTGTGTTGATTTTTGTTAATAATGTATAATGGATAGTTAAAAGACCTTCATTCGTTTGGAGGTCTTTTGATTTTTTCCTATCTTTGCCGAAGTTTTAGAGAATTATTGTCAAACAAAAAGGAAACGATATGAGTAAGACATTGGTTATCGTAGACTGTCAGTACGGCTTCGTCGATGGAGGGGAACTTCCTGTCGGAGGAGGAAACAAGGCGGTCGAGTTTATCATCAACTACATCAGGGAGAGGGGTGCTTCAGTCAATCGCATCCTCATGACGGTGGACAACCATCCCGCGTACCACGGCTCCTTCAAGGAGAGCGAGCCGTTCCACATCCGCATCGAAGGCAAGTCCGAGGAGAGCAACCTGTTCCCGCGCCACTGCGTGATGAACACCAAGGGTGCGGCTATCGTACAGGAACTTATGGATGCGGTCATCGAGTGGAACGAGAAGGAGAAGAGGGATTCCGAGAAGGATTTCCCGAGATTCCAAGTCATCCAAAAGGGAATGTTCCCCAACAGGGAGGACTACACGGCGTTCAAGCTCGTGGACTCTTACATCAAGGACGGAGACCCCACGGAGTTCATTTTCGCCCTTCCCGAAGCCTTCAAGACGACCGTTGAACCCGGAGGAAAGCGTAAGGGATACTACTTCGAGGCCGAACGGAACGGAAAGTACGTGAAGTTCAGTTCCGACGAGGAAGTCATCGTCTGTGGTATCGCCGGGGACATCTGCGTCCTGAACACCCTGAAAGCCCTACAGGTGCTCCATCCGACGGTGTTCTATGAGGGATGTGCGAGTCTCGACGGAGGCACTAAGCTACGGGAATATATCAACGACAACAGACTGTCAGTTGACAGGACGTTCTATAAGAAGGAGGACTGAACTATGGGAAGAATCTATAATCTCGAAAACGAGAAGGACTTCGAGGAACTCGCCAACCACCGCTGTATACAGTGTGCGACCGACCAAGACCTCTACAAGATAACCATGTGCTGTGCGTACTTCTACAACTACCCACGTGCCATGGGAGAGTACGAGATGGTCATCCGCTCGGACGTGAAGTTCCCAAAGAACTTCTCCAAGCTCGTCAGGGCTAACCTCCACAACAACATGCAGGACCTGATGTTCAAGAACAATGAACTTCTCTTCCTGAAATCAAGGAGTCCTTACATACCGTTCCAATTCACGGATAAGTTCCTCCGTGGGTTCTTATACGACATCGACAATTGGGTCGTCATAGACCAAGACGAGGAAGGACACCTTATCTGTGCATTGAAGAGCATCGATGAACTCCATTGGGCATACATGTGCGAGCTCGTGCTCTTGGAGGTGCAGGTGATGGCTACCATATCCGAGCTGTACTACCTTGCGACGGGTCAGGCGGATGTGGACTACGATGAGTTCTATCAGAGAACATACGAGAAGGGGCGTAGGCTGCTCGACGCAGGCTGTAAGTTCGCGGACTTCGGTGTCCGCCGCCGACTGTCCTTCAAGGCGGAGGAGACAGCCGTACGTGCCCTGAAACAAGCTCAGATTGACTATGAGAGAAAGGGTGGAAAGGAAGGACGTTTCGTCGGGACATCCAACGTATTCCTCGCGGAGCGGTACAACCTTAAACCCATAGGAACCATGGCACATGAGTGGATATGCTTCCATGCTGCCATCAAGGGCGGTCCCAACGAAGCCAACTTCGATGCATTGGAAGCATGGTCAAAAACCTACGGAGGAGACCTCGGTATTTTCCTGTTCGACACCTTCGGTTGGGAAGCCTTCGACGAGTGCTTCAGCCTCGACCAAGCCATGAAGTATGCGGGAGGCCGAATAGACAGCGGAGACAACTATGATACCTTCGAACTCTTGGTTCACAAGTACGAGAGCTTCCGCATCAACCCGAAGACCAAGCAGTACGTGTTCAGCAACGCATTGACGACGGATGAGGCGATTGACATTCAGAAGAACCTCCGTGGACAGGGAGAGATTTCATTCGGTATAGGAACACACTTCGTTAACGACTTCCCCGGAGTCAAGCCGTTGAACTTCGTCATCAAGCTCCTTAGAGCCAAGCTGACTGAACGCAAGAAGTACTTCAACGAGACATGCAAGCTGTCCATCGACGAAGGAAAGGCAACGGGTGACCCGCTGACTGTCGCTTTGTACCGTCATCTCCTGCATCAGACAAAGCTTCGCTATATGGACGGACATCTTGTTCCATGTCCGACTACTGTTTCCGTAAAGTAAAGTCAAACCATCAAAAAGATAAACAAACATGGATAAAGCATTAAGAGGGGATGCCATACCCGGTCCCCGTTCCTACAGGGGATACAATCAGGGTTACACCTACAAGAAGTTCATACGCGGCTTCTATCACTCAGCCATCAGGGACTACATCATCCAACGCTTCGTTGACTACGTGAAGAAATACAACCTGAAATCGGCGGTTCTCGGAATCAGCGGAGGAATTGACAGTACATTGTGTGCGTACCTAATCAACTGCTGTAAACCCGAACTCCCACGTGACTTCAAGCTCATCGGCCGTTCTTATCCCATCAAGAACTCTCAGGAAGAGAACAGTGCGGCTGACTTGGTCGGAAAGGCGTTCTGTGACGACTTCGAGACTCACAGCCTCTTGGAGGACTTCAAGGCACTCGTCAAGTCCACCAATAAGGAGACACACGACTACCTGAAGGAGACCACACAGGAACACCTCATCCGGGAGGGAAACATCCAAGCCCGCCTGAGGATGATACACCTGTACAACCTGTCTCAGGCACACCGCGGCATCGTCATCGACACCGACAACATGACCGAGCACAACCTCGGCTTCTTCACCATCCACGGCGATGTCGGCGACCTCAACCCCATCGGATTCCTGTGGAAGAATGAGATTTTCGAGTTTGTCCGGGCGGAGTGCAACGAGTTGAAGGAATATCTCCGCAACCTAAAAGGCGAGTATGACCCCAACAATGGAAATTATTCAACGGAAGCCTTCAATGCCATCTCTGAGAAGATTTCGGAGGCTGAGAAGAACGAACGTATCGCCGAACTCGAGTTGGCGGTCAAGGCGTTGGAGGCAAGTCTCGCGCTCATTCCTACGGACGGTTTGGGAATCACGTCATCGGACCTCGAACAGATAGGTGCCCGCAGCTACGCGGACGTTGACGACATCCTGTTCAACCTGACGGAGTATGCCATGAACCCGGAGGCTGCCGTCGGATGGGACGAAATCCTTAACAGCCTCTGCAAAAAGTACACGACCGACGTAGTCATGGCGGTGTTCAAGCGTTGGCAGGGAAGCATGTATAAGAGAGGAGAGCATCCCATCCGCTTCCACCGGGAGGACTTCCTGAAAGACAATGAGTACCTTCAGGAAGAAATCAGAGTCAGACCATGTGAGTTTCATCATTAAACTTTCGGAGTTATGAAGAAAAGTGAAATGATAATGTGTTCGTTGGTAGGAGGATTGATGGGATTGGTCATCGGAATGGTGTTCGGTCTCGGTATTACTCCCGCCAAGGCGAGCAACCCGGGGATTAATTCCACACAGGAGTATTTCGATGTCAGTTGCAGGACCGTCTATGTCAACGGACAGACGTTCTATGTTTTCAAGTACGGTAACGATATAGAGGTCACGCGATGAATACGGAGTACATCGAAAAGTTCGGAAACGGAAGTCTTGTCCCCATGAGGATAGGTCTCCTCATGGGGAGCTTCGACCCCTTCCACAACGGGCATATGGCCATGATGGATGCCTGCTTCGAACAAGATGCTGTGGATTTCATATGGGTCATACCAACCCCTCAGAACCCGTTCAAGGAGAGTTCCCCCATCTCATTGAAGGACAGAGCTGAAATCATCCGAAGGCATATATTCCCCCGTTACCGGGACAGAGCCTACGTATGGGACGACATCAGCGCATTCGAGGAATTCGGAAACGGAGAAAGCATGTACGGATATGCACAGATACAGGCTGTGTTGGAGACCAAGGAATTCCTCTTCCACCTGTTCAAGGACGACGATGGAACTCTTTTGGAGTCCAAGGGAATACAGTGGTCACAGCTGTCTCAGGAACCAAGCGTCAGTCTCATCCTCGGGACGGATGCCATCTTTGACTTCCCGAAATGGAAGAACTATCAGGAGAAGATACGCCCGCTCATTGAGAATAAGGAACTCGGTCTCGTCGAGGTGAAGAGGCACGGATACGAAGGGGAGACGTTTTTACTGCCATACGAGCACGTCAGGGTCGTTCCTGACATCTGCCTTGGTATTTCCTCATCCGCCATAAGAAAACGCCTCAGAGAGGGGTTTCCGTGCGATTTGTACATGAGCTTTAGCGCATTGGCCTACTGCTATGCCAATGAACTGTACGTACCTCACAGACCAACGGTAAAGGAGATAATCCGAAAGAAGCATCCCGAGATGACCGACGAGGAGTTCGACAAAAGTTGGGAAGCCTTCGAGAGAGTCACAGAAGAAAAATCAAAAAAGAAATGATATGCTACAATATGATGAAAAACTGAGCCATGTCTTCATAGACGAGGACATGTCCAAGCAACTCACCGATGCCGGGATAAACGTCGCAAATGATGCGTCGTTTTGGCTGATGAAACGAAAGGACGGTACACGGTGGCTGCTCACTGCATGGGAGAAGGACGGGTTGAAGTCCGACGAGGAATCGGAGGTCTATCCCGTCTACTCACTCACAGACATACTCTACAAGTTGGATGAATGCCCGAACGACAGGAAAGGACGTTCATGGGGTGTCCTGAAATTCTTCAAGGCTGCACCGTGCTACTGCTTCGGATACTACGCCGACGAAAGACGAAAGGATAAGGACAAGAAGAAAACCGACCTTCCAATGTACAAAGGACATCCTTACATCGAACCTGTCTTCGATACGCCACTGATGTCCGCCGCGCATCTGCTCCTTATCTGTGCCAAGGAAGGAATCAGATACACCGAAGACATTTCCACGAAGTACGGCGACGTTGTCCCTCAGAGCGCAATAAAAGGACGTAGGGAGAAGAAGGAGTTGTCGCAAAAATCGACAGAAATTGCGACAAAGAAAGAACCCGAACCCCTTTATGTCAACTTCGTTCTCATGACTTGTGACAAAGAAAATGCCAATGGTCGCGTTTATCCGAGGAAACTGATGGAGGATGCAGTCAAAGACTTCAACAAGAATCTGTCCGAGAAAGGAGAAATATTCGGTATCTGTGGAGAACGGGACTTGGACGGTGCCCCTAAAAACGACGTTGATACCAAACTGTGCGATATCACCCACAAAGTCGGTGAACTTCATATCAATGACCAAAATCAGGTTACGGGCACCATCGCTATATTCGATACTCCAAGAGGTAAGATGGTTAAGGATTTCCTCAGACATAATATCGCTCTTGCGCCCGTCCTCGTCGGATACGGAGAGCCTGACGATAACGGTGTTATGAAGAAACTTGATATCAGGACTATCGACATCTGTGAGAAAGACAAAGCTGTCTATCCCGAGGCTGAGTTCTTTATAGTAGAGAAAGGAGAATGACCATGGTAAAGAACGACATATACAAGAATAAGGATTCCTTCATTGAGTACCAAAGGAAAAGACGTGAGAAGTACGGCATCAATGGTACATTGGAGGTGAAGGTCGATGGGAAGACCAACGTCCTCCGTTGGACGGACCGCCATGTGGCCGTAGGCTGTTTCATCTTCGCGTACGTCATTGATTACGACAGGTGGTACGTCCTCGCCAACAAGCGTGGGAGCAACACTCCCGACTACCAAGACATGTGGAACGCGCCCTGCGGGTACTTGGAGAAGTTCGAGACCGCACAGGAAGGCTGTACGAGGGAGACCATGGAGGAAACCACCGTCTATATCAGTCCCATGCGGTTCATACACGCATACACGGAGACCGAGCCTGCCAACTGTAACCACGGTAACGTTACGTTGAGGCACATAGCCGTTCTCCCTTCCTGTAAGGATGTTACAGACCTTCCCGAAATCGACGAAGAGTATCTTAACAAATTGGGAGGGGAGTCATCTGAAGTCTCATGCGTCATGTGGATAGCCGAGGATGATGTCATCAATTACTGTTGGGCTTTTGGTCACATGGACATCATCAAGGAATTCATAACCGTCCTCAGGAATATTACAAACAAGGTTGAACCCGAGAAAGCCTTCTACAACAAGGTCTTTTCTCAGGGACCGGGTTTCATCCGTTTGGAGCCTCATATAACCTATACCTACGATATGGTTTTCGGAGGTAACGAAACGAAGGACAAGTCCTACCAAGTGGAGGAATACTTCGATACCTATCCTTCGGATGTCATAAAGAGAGGACTCGGCTACGATGAAGCCATCAAGCTCAGGAATGAACTTACGACGAACAATAAACGGTACAAGGTAACCTACGAGGTCAGGAAGGAATCTAAAGATACCTATGTCCCCGATGACCTTATATAGTGAAAATTCGTTAAAAGTGGTTAATGAACAGTTAAAAGTATCCTATTTTACCCTCAAAGATTTGTGGGTTCCGGGAAAAATGCCTATCTTTGCAATGTCAAACAAACAAAAAGATATAGCAATATGAAGAATTCAGTTTTGTACAATGGGGTCGAGAACAAGAAGAAGAACTACCGCCCCGCAGAGAATCTTCCCATCTACAACGCCAAGATTGAGGCACTCATTCTTGCCAAGAAGCAGATGGAACAGGCAAAGGCGGTGTACGACGGAATCCTCAACGAGATACGTCGCGAGTTGGAGGCTAACAACATCTACTCTATCATCACCGAAGGCCGCGTTCAGGTGACCGTCAGCGAGGACAAGGCGTACGAGGTGTTCGACACCAAGCGTTTCGCCGAGGAGCATACCCGCCTCTACAAACAGTACCTCAAGGAGCCCAAAATCAAGAAGGGTGCCATCAACGTCACACTTAAGGAAGAGAAGTAGTCATGGAGAAGAAGTCGGTCACAGTCACCAACAACATGTCGGGGCACGAGAGCCTCATTAACGTGAACCACATCATATCCATCTCGGATAAGTACGAGGGCTTCACGGAGATACGTCTGCGTGCCAATGGGGGTACCTCCTGTATCCCCGCCAAGGAGACCCTCGAAGAAATCCTCGAAAAGGCCGACGAGGTATTCATCCGTCTACGGGATGCCAAGCTCTCAGGGACTAATACTTCCATGAACGTGCTCGTCCCACTCAGGGAAGTGGTGTTGGTGACGGAGGACGACACCAACACATACGTTACCTGTGTACTCGAGTCATACGTCATCGACAAGGGAGGATTCCCTTATGAGACCGCAAGGAAGTACATGGAAAGATACCTGTAAGTGTGTAACAAAAGGTCGGATATAAAGGATACGGCATCATCTTTGAACAATCCAAATGGACCAAAGAAAGAATAACAGATATTGGCTCGCGAGGAACTTCCATGCCGGGAACTGCAACCTCTTCAGAAACGAGCCCAAGAAACAAGGAAAGATATGGATGGATAAATCCACACTCATGGACGGGTTCCCCGAGACCGGGATACCGATAACGTCGGCTCTCTTGAACAAGTTCGGTATAAAGCCCGTCAAGTACAGTGAGACACCAAAGGTGGTCTATATCTCCTGTATAGAGATTTCCAAGGAAAGGTATAAGGAAGAAGTGAGGATTATATCCGAAGTGGAATCTAAGTAAAAAGATAATATGACAGATAAGGCGAACAGGTACAAAGTCGTTGATGGTATGTATATTGTGGGATTCAATGTCTGCAAGATGTTCCGTCAGTGCGGATTCCATGACAAAGTCTTCCACTACTACAAGGTGGTGGAAGGAAAGCCCGTATTGGTATCCGACTACGAAGGCGGACCAAAGAACCACAACGGCTTCCGTCCTTATAACCATGAGGATGTCAGGTTCTCGGCTATGACCTTCGCTCAGGCTACGGACTTTCTCGCCATGAAGTTCCATATCCACATCCGTGGCGGAGGAACACAACGTGTCAGGAAAAAGCTTTCCCGTTCTCAGAAACAGAGGAAAGCTGCCATGGAGGAAATTCTGAACATGCCTCAGAACCAATTGTGTGACCTGAACTCCTATCTGCCAATGGACACATCCGATTGGATAAAGAACGAGGACGAATACAAGTTCCTGAAGGAGAAAGGATTGGGAAGATACAGGTCGTTCTGTCATCTCCGCCATGAATACTATGAGGAGTTCTCCCATGAAGGATACGGTCCGCTCGTGGAGGTCATGTCATACAATGTTGACAGCGATGCTAAGGGATATGACGAACATCCCGAGTATTACGACTTCCTGAGCGTAGGAGGATTCTCCGACGACAACCACTACAGGGCTTATTCGGACATCTACATGTACCTCCTTCGGAACCTCATCAGAAAGACAATCAAAAGAAAATACAAAATTTAAAAAACAGAAAGAATAACAACAACATCAGTCAAAACAACAGTACAAAGGAACGCGAGAGATATCTCAATGAGGCATTCTCGAGTCCTTATAGGAACATTACGTACGACATGCCCAACGTCAACATGCCTCGCCCCGGAAAACGAAGAGGATAACCAACCGTTCACAAACTAACGGTCAGACCCATATAAAGCCCTTAACCGTTCATATAGTATCGGTTTTCGTATAACAGTTTCAAATAGAACGGTTAAGTACTGAAAACGGGTTTAAGAGTTGCATATAGAACTGTTAAGTCGTAACTTATCGGATATGATAGATTAAGGTCTATTTTCATGTTTAACTTATCAGATTAGAGAATTTATAAAAACAAAACAATCAATAAACAATGGCAGACAAGAAAGAACACAGGAAGAAAGTCACCATATCCCCATTCCTTATGACCTATCAGACGGATGGGTCACCGAAGGGTCTTGTGCTCGACAGGCAGCCGACGTTCAAGGAGGCGACCCATATCTTGGAGAAAATCCTGAGCATCCGTATCCGAAAACAGTTCGGAACGGACGGTTCGAGCCGTGAGGACATGGACGAACAGAAGAAGGAAATAATCGAGCAGCTGTCCATCTTCCTCGTCGGAGACATTACCATCACCGACCTCGTGGACGGATTGGGAACGGAGATGCCCACGGAGGGTTTCCCTCCAACGGTGTACTACGAACTCCTGCACTACATCACCAAGACAGGAATCGTCCGAACGGATGAAAATGTTAATAATGCTTAATGAGCATATAATTTCTGTTAAGGAATTAGGAAGTCTCGGGATTTCTTCGTATATTTGCACTGTCAAACAAATAAAATAAGGCATTATGTCAGACAACAACATCCTCAGACACCCGGCGGACTTCGAAAAGAAGTCGGATGGGTACGTGATAGGCTTCGCGGGGGTATTCTATACCCTGTGGCATGTCAGTTTCCATTTTCAGGAGGGTTTCGAGCCCCGATGGAAGGCAGTGTTCACTTACCTAAAGAACATTTCCAAGGACAAGGATGCTGCCACCGAGCGATATCCGGGTCTTACCGTTGACATGGGTCTTTCGGGAAGCAAGTCATTCGAGCGTTTCATCCATGAGGAAGAGCCCGAGACGGATTCCAATATATTCCCCAATGGAAAGTACGTAGGAATGCGTATCGACGAGTGTGAAGACATGGAGTACCTGTCATACCTTGTGGAGACAGGGTACGTGTGGGAAGCTCAGAAGAAGGCGGTCATTGATTGCCTTATAGCCCATGGATACGAGGTCCGCATCAGCGACGACAACTACTTTATCCTCGTCATGAGCCCCGAGATGTTGGAGAGGGAGAGGCAGGAGACCGATTTCTCCAACAGCCTCCGCAACACTCCCGGATTCCGTTTCGAAATAACCTTCCTGTCTAACATCCGGGAGGACGATAACGGCAACCGTCTGTACTACGACCCCGAGCACAGGCTGAACCTGCTGTTCAAGACCATCCCCACACAGGAGTACGAGTACAGGGGGTTCTATTACTACCTTCCCGTCATCGGAGGTAAGGGAAAGCGCATCAAGAACAAGAAGTACACCATCACGGAGTATCTAATCTCCGACAGGATAGACGACATAGAGACAGTCGAGGTCCTGAACATGGAAATCGTCAAATAGGGACAGCTTATGGTACTGACAGGATACATGAACATTCCACCGAACGTCAAGAGATATGCCGACGGTGTCAACATCCTCGAACGGATGAAGAAGGAGTGTCCTTTCAGCCACAGGTTCAGGAGTAACCTCGACGAAAACGGAATATATCGCCTGAGACAGCTCGGGGTTGACATCCGCTTCCCTCACCATAAGAACCTTAGGTATTTCCCCGTTAAGGGGATGGAGAAAAGGTACAGCCTTCCGTACCTCAACGGATACGCGAGGATGGTCAAGGACAGGGATGTCATCATCATGAGATACCGTCCGCATATCATCAATGGAATGCTTCTGAGCATAGACGTTGACGAGTTCGACATTCTGAAATACAAGGAAAAACAAGAAGAGATAAAGGAGACAAGGAAATGTCCACAAGAGCTAACATTGCAATTTGCCTGAAGGAGGGGTTGGGCAAGGAGTACAAATTTGACCCTTCCAAACTGCCTGAGCCTTACAGCGAGACCTTTGCTCAGGCCAACGAGGTCAAGGTCATGGAGAAACTCAGCATCCCCATGACTTTGGAGCATGGATACATCGTCGGGTACTGTCACTACGACGGCAAACCCCATCTTCTCGGTAAGAGACTTCTTCAGTTCGACACCGAGGAGAAGGCAATCAACCTCGTGATGGGAGGTCCCATCAGTTCCCTGACCAAAACCATGGTAGAGTACATAGGGTTCCGCCCATACAAGGACATAGCCAACAAACCCGGCTCATTCATGCCGAAGTGCGCGGACGACTTCGAGGCACTTGACAGGGACTATACCTACATATTCGACAGAGGACATTGGTACTTCTGTGAGAATTATAACTTCGTAAAGGAGGCACACGGCTTCACGGAGCACAGTGAATGGGTAAGACTTGACATATGGATGAAGAACAGGGAATCGAAGTGATGGGTACTTACTTGGAGGGATACGTCATAACGGGAATCTCCAAGGAAGACCTGCAAGGAATATGGGAGATGATTAACAACGTCCCCCTACCACTGAAGAGAAATTTCTATAAGTTGTCGAAGAAGATAGAACGAACGCTACAACAGGTATGAAGAGAGAACCCGAAATGACCAACCAACAGCTCGTCAACCTCATCAACGCCACTCCCGGAATGACGGGGGAGGAGAGGAAGAAGGCATACGTCAAGGCGACCATCCTGTCCGACATGGCATACCTTCTCGCGGACATGGCTGACACCGCCCTTCTCGACTTGGACGGACACCTGAGGAATTTCGGGGCCTGTGCAAGGTTCGAGCAGAAAAGGGCGTTCAACGATATGATAAAGGCAATAGGACACGCGAGGGCGAGGTGCGGAGAGGTCAGCAAGCCTATCTATGAGTCCCCACACGTCACGGAGAACTGTGAGAACAGCGACCTGTTCCTTAAAGTCGTAAAGCTGATGACCGACCGACTTCCGAGGGGAAGGGGACTCCGGGAGTTCTTGGAGAACCTGCATTCAATTCCTTCAGACCTCCATGTCTTCGACGACCTGAGCATTGATGACGAAATCCGCCTGTGCCGATTGGAAGAGGAAGACGGCGGAGAAGACGATACATAAGGAGAAAATTCAAATATGGCAGAACAGAAGAAGAAATACAAGAAGAACTATATCTCATGGTCAAGCGCATTTGACCTCATCGAGATAGATTGGTTCCATCCCTTCAAGACATACAGGAATGTCAGGAAAGCCTTCCGCCCGCTCGCGTGGAGGTTCTACTTCGGAAGGAGCAGCATGTGCAGCCTTCCTCCGTTCAACCGTCAGAACTGTGCGAGGATATTGGGTATCTACGGATTCGATGTAGGATGGAAGGACAAATATGACACTCCGAGGTACGAGCATCCCGCCTGTGTACACATCATCCTGTTCAGGTGGTTCTCCATAGGACTGCTTCTGAAATACCCGACAAACGTTACAACGAGTCTGATAGACGAGGACGAGTATTGGGAACAGGCACTGTGGTACGCCGAGTACTCGGACTGTGACATCGATAAAGCCATCGATACATGGCCTTATATCGTCTATGACCATAGGCATCCCGACGGCAGGGAGGTTCATACATGGATATACTCTTTCCTGAGAGAGGATGTTCTGCTCGAGTACCTGAAGACCCACGAGACCGTGAAAGACTGACAAACATATATCAAATAAAGGAGAAAAAGAATATGGGTATTTTTAACGACCACCAACCGATGACGATGAGCCTTACCGCCCCAAGCGGTGAACACTATCTCATCGAGAAGATACCTTGGGACGAAGGCGGCACCGAACTCGTGAAGAAGTTTGCATGCCTAATGAAGCTACTGTCCTACTCGGACGGAACCATCGTTTCGAGTCTGAGGGCGTGTGCCGACGAGTTACAGGAAGAACTTGACTGCGAGAGCGAGACCTTCTTGGAGGACAAGGCGGAGGAGTTCATCGACCTCCGTAACGGCATTCTCAAAAAGAAGGACGGATACTTCGAGCCCGAGCCGCGCCGGGAGCGTTGGTACGATTCCCTGATGAAGGTCAGGAGGTTCGTCATCGAGAACGACAGCATCCTCGAAAAGCCCCTGACGAGGGAGGACATCGAGAATGAGACAATACCTCCCGAAGTGGAAGAGAAACTCAGAGCCCAAGGGAAACTGTAAGGCTATTATTGATTTGTTTTAGTATTTGTTTAGAATTAATTAGAAAGGCATCTATCCGTGAGGACAGATGCCTTTCCTTGTCAAATATTCTTTAAAAACAGGGCTCCCGGAAATAAATACAGTGATATGAAAACTGTTCCTAAATTCGTTCCCGTTACCGCATCCGATGGTCACGTCTTCGCCAATTTTGCGGAGGATGCCATCTTCGGAAAGACCCTTTGGTTGGAGGAAGGCACAAGCCTCTTTCAGAACCGACTCAAGGAGATAACCTATAAGAGACGCGATGAGATAATAAAAGCGTACAAGGATAAATACCACATAAAGTAAAGACACGGATGAATTTCACTATACGACTATGGCAGAACTGAAGGAACTCAACGACAAGCTTCATGCTGTTGACGCAAGCAACCTGATGACCAAGGAGGAGATGTCAGAACTCATCTTCAAGCAGAACGGAATGCCGCACAGGGCAACCGTTCAGGTAGACCCGTCTCAGAACATCTTCGAGGAGGACACCAAGGAAGCCACCGCGAAGGGCAAGAAGGCATGGGATGCCATGGACCCGAGGACTGTGTCGGGCAATACCATGGACAAGATAGACCTCAGCGGAATCGTGTCATTCGGAAGCTAATAGTTAAAAAGTAATAAAATAAGGTCTCCCGATTACCGTTTATAGAGATTTTTCGCTATCTTTGCAAACGGTAATCGGGAGACCTTATTGTACCCTCTCGTCAAACATGATTTAAACAAGAAAAAAGACAAAATGACTGAAATCAAAAGGATACCGAGACTCTACGAGTGGCTCGACGACTTGGAGGACATGAACCCCGCCAAGTCGAGGTTCTTCTTCCGTACATCAAATGGATATATCTACGGCATATTCCTGAGGTGGCAGAACTTCAAGCCGTGGGAGGCCTTCCTCGTCTGCCTCGGGAAGGAGGACGGAAGCACCGCCCAACAGGACTTCACATCGGAGACACTCCATCTCGGAAAGGAATACTCGTTCACGGAACTCGGTCTTGCCAAGGAGGACAGCCTCGGAGCAATAGCCTACAAGTTCTATCAGGAGAAACCCGACGACCAAATCGAGGACCCGAAGAACGTCATAAAGGATATGTACGAAGGACGATTGCCTATCCATGCGATGAGGCTCTCCGACATCAGGACGTTCAGGGAACTGTATGTGGAGAACCCCGACGAAGCCATGTTCACCGAAGAACCCGACCCCGAGCTGTACATCAGCACAGGTAACGGAAAACTGCAACCCGTCTCAGCGATAGGGAAGATGAACATGAACGGAAGGATTGCGGTCGTCTTGCATACCCACCTCAGGGAACCGCTTGACAGAGAAAAGGAAAATATATAGGATAAGAACAAAAGAAAGGAACAGCGGGCTTTTTATGGAAGATGCGGGATACAGAGCGGACCACTACGACTTGGAAT
>Ga0310694_10001881_pt1 | contig 22675 bp, 27 predicted proteins | sample 174DNAGHGhighgp2_FD_203884 | JGI IMG/M metagenome (GOLD analysis project Ga0310694, IMG submission 203884) | Sheep rumen microbial communities from Palmerston North, Manawatu-Wanganui, New Zealand - 1742 DNA GHGhigh gp2 (v2) (version 2) | ecosystem: Host-associated > Mammals > Digestive system... | reverse complement strand
TCAGGCGGTCGTCGTGACGCGCCAGTTGCTTCTTCTTGTCGTTGCATGGCATCGATTTGGTGAAGTAGGGCGGGTTGGAGATAATCAGGTCGAATCTGCCCTGTTCATGTAAGGCATATTCCTGAAGACTCGTATTATGGCAGTGTATGTTCTTGGCCCAACGCGAGTGCTTCGCGTTGTCAGAGGCTTGTCTGACGGTAGCCTCGTCAATGTCTATCGCGTCAATGCTTGCCGCCGGAAAACGCTGTGCCATCATGAGCGCCAGCACTCCACAGCCGGTGCCAATGTCAAGGATACGGGTAGGAGGTACGCTTGGCGTGGCCAACGCGCCCAGTAGGACGGCATTGGTGCCGACTCGCATTGTCGCGTCGGCATCCTCTATGTCAAACTGCTTGAAGTGGAACATTTCAACTATTACAAAAAAAAGCTGCTGCACACATGTACAGCAGCTTTTTTGTGTTTAGGATTTAGAGTGTCACTTCCTTGCGTCTTTTGAGGCGTTGTAGAAGATCTTGAGGGCACTTGCTGCACGGAGTTCCTGTTTGACGTCGCTAATCATACCCATCTTGACTCTTCCGTCGGCTTTGATGGCAAAGGTCAGCAGTTTGCTATCCTCTTCGGAACGGGCGCTTTTCTCGCGCTCGACAAACTGGCGGATCTCTGAGACGTCGGAAATCTGGTCGTCAAGCTGGATTCGAGGCTCGGTACCGTATTTGGCAGTGTAGCTGTCCTGCGGTACACCGATGTTGATGTAGCTGACAAGACTCTTCTTCTCAAGTTTTGTCACTTCCGACCCCTTAGGAGGATTGATTTTGACAAATAGAGAGCTTTCACGCATAGTGGTGATGACCATGAAGAAGAACAGGAGCATGAAGATAATGTCGGACATGGAGCCCATGTTGAGGCCTGGAGTCCCTTTGTCGTTTTTTTGTTTGAATCGTGCCATTATTTTGCTCCTCCTGTATTTTTGGGCTCAGCCTCGGAGATAGCGACAGGAATAGCCTTGTCGATAGCGTCTTTGTGAGCCTGGTCTAAATCTTTGTAGGGTCTACTGAATTTCTCACGCGAGAGTTCGTCACGCATCTCGTTGATGGCGGCGGTGAGTTCGTTTTGGACACGGAAATAGGTGTCATACGAAGTACCACGGTCGTTCTGGAGCGAGATAACACCTTTCGACACGGGGTAGCGTCCCAGGAATTCTATATCAACCATCTCTTTCTGCGGCAGGTCGTCGCGGTCCTGAGGGTTGCCCAGGAACTCTTTGGCGCGCTCCTTCAGCAGGCTGATGTCGCCGACCTCCTTGTTGAAGAGGATGCGGTCGTTGCGGTTGATCTTGACCTGGAAGATGTTACGTTCACGAACTTCTGGCGGAGTGAAGTCCGGTGGCAGCGGTGGCGGCAACCGGCGTGCGATACCCATATCTGTGTTGATGTTGGAGACCATCAGGAAGAAGGCCAACAACAGGAACGAGATATCGGACATCGAGCTTGTGTTCAAGCCAGGAGTTGATTTCTTACTCATAGTGATACTTACTTTTTGAATGATTTTGATATTGCGGAGTAAATCATCAGGACAAGGGCGCCGATAACCAGAATGTATGTTGCATACACGCCGATGGCTATGAGTTTGGCGGTCGATGCTGATGTGTTGAAGCGGAGCAGGAAGTCCTGAGGCATGGTGTCACCAAGAGCCAGAAGGACGGATGCCACGATAACAACAACCGCAGTACATGCAAAAATGATGGTTTTCTTCGGTTTGCTGCGCAAACTGAGTATACCGTAGAAAAGCCAGACGAGAAGGCTGAGAACCATATAGCATACTATTACCCAGAAGGCGATATCGAACATGGCGCCAAATTTCTGTTGGTCGGCGGCAAAGAGGATGGCCATAATGGATATCAGTGCTGCTACGCAAAGGCTGATCCACATTGTTATTATTTTTATTTTTTCTAGCATAATAGTAAAGGATTTTAAAGTTATTAATAAGTTAATGTATCCTTAGACTATTATTTCTTGTTCTTGACGAGGATGTCCATAAAGGTTATGGTACCATCTTCCATCTGTGAAACGAGACTCTCGATTTTGGTGAGGAGGTAGTTGTAGAAAATCTGAAGGATGATAGCTACGATAAGACCGAAGATGGTCGTGATAAGAGCAACTTTCATACCACCAGCGACGACGGTCGGGCTGATATCACCGGCTTTCTCGATGTCATCGAATGCCTGGACCATACCGATAACGGTACCGAGGAATCCGAAGGAGGGAGCGAGGGCGATGAACAGGGCAATCCAGGTGAGGTTGGCCTCGAGGCGAGCCATCTGGACTCCACCGTAGGAGGTGAGGGATTTCTCAACGTTCTCAAGACCTTCGTCGATGCGGTCGAGACCCTGATAGAAGATGCTGGCAACGGGGCCACGGGTGTTGCGGCAGAGTTCTTTGGCAGCTGCATAGTCACCTTTCTTCACATTGTCTTCGATGCCGTTGAGCAGAGCGTCGACATTGGTGGTGGCCATGTTGAGGTAGATGATGCGCTCGATAACGAGAGCCATACCGAGGATGAGGCAGAGGAGAACGGGGGTCATCCAGCCGGCACCACCTTCGATGTACTTCTCTTTCAGTACCTCATGGAATGATTTGCTCTCTTCGGCTTCGTCTGTAGCCACGGCAACGGGTTCGGCAGCCTCGGCTTCGTCGGCAACGGTAGCGGAATCATCGGTGACTTGCTCAGTCTGTGCTGCTGCATCAGCATTGGCATCCTGAGCCATAACGCTGTTGAGATTGGTGAATGCCAATAATCCAATTATTGACATTAATGCAATTACTTTTTTCATGGTTGCTTTTAATTGTGTTGATTATTAATTAGTTGTTTTGTCTTGCTTGGGTTACAATATGTTTGCAAATTTAGTAATAAGTTTGCAACTGAGAAATTTTTTTTGCTTTTTTTTTGACGTAGACGGCTGTCGCTTCTGTTAATTATCTGATTATTAATTTTGAATATGTTCAATTCTTCTGTTGATATTTTCCGCTTTTGCCGAAAAAGTCTGCGTCAGACGTTGCGGAGCAGTAGTTTGTTTGCAATTTCGGTCAATGTTTGCTTTCTCTCGTCGGGCAGGCTGATGCGTCGAAGGGTCTCTATGGCCTCGTTGTTGAGTTGTTCGATGCGTTGCTCAACGTCGTGGCGGATTTCCAGGCTGTTGTATATGTCAATCACTTCGGCAACCTTCTTCTCGCTGTCGGCGGGTGACGACGAGAACAGCTCTGTCAGCTTGTCCCGCTGGCTGCCGTTGGCCTTGTTGAGGGCGTGCAGCATCATATAGGTCTTCTTGTTGTCCCGTATGTCGGTGCCTGTCTGTTTGCCGAATGTGCTGACGTCGCCGTATACGTCCAGCAGGTCGTCGCGCAGCTGGAAGGCCAGTCCAATCTGAATGCCGAAGTTGTAAAGCAACTCGGTGTCTTTCTCGTTGGCGTCGGCATAGAGGGCTCCCATCTTGAGTGCGCCTCCGAGCAGGACGGAGGTCTTCAGGCGTATCATCTCCATGTATTCATCGATGGAGACATCGTTGCGGGTCTCGAAGTCCATGTCGTATTGCTGTCCCTCGCATATCTCCATGCTGGTGGCCTCAAAGGTCTGCAGTATTCTGTGCAGGTTGCGGTGCGGTTGTTTGAGGAGATAGCGCCATGCCAGTATGTTCATGGCGTCGCCGGAGAGTATGGCGGTGTTGTCGTTCCATTTGCGGTAGACTGTCGGTTTGCCGCGGCGGATGGGGGAACGATCCATGAGGTCGTCGTGCAGGAGCGTGAAGTTGTGGAAGGTTTCTATGGCTATGGCGCCATAGCGCGCCTCCTCTATGTCGCCACCGAACATGTCGGTTGCCGCGAGCAGGAGGATGGGCCTTAGTCGTTTGCCACCATCGGCAAGGGTGTAGCTTATAGGCTCATATAGCTGATGGGGCGTGCCGTCGAACGTTTCGGCGGCGAAGTATTGCGACACTTTTTCTGATAATTCTTTAAAGGTATACATTCTATTTCTATGTTTTTTTTGTTTCAGAATGGATAGTCGATGCCGAAATTGGCTGTTATCTGCGAGAGCTTCCAGTTCGGTGGACACCAGCGGAGCGACTGTTCCAAGCCGGGGTCGTAGAGTGGTATGGCCAAGTCGCATCGTATTGTCACGAACGAAATGTTGGCTCTGAGTCCCAGACCGATGCCGCTGGCTATGCTTTTGTAGAGGTTGTCGAAACGGAATTCGCCGTCCGGGAACTCTTCCGACTTGTGAGTGAGCCACACGTTGCCGAAGTCGGCGAACAACGCACCCTCGAATATAGAGGCGATAGGAAATCTGTATTCGAGGTTGGCGACGAGCTGTATGTCGCCAATACGTTCAAGTATTTCGTCGTCGGCGCTGCGGAAATTGCCGGGTCCCAGATAGCGCAGGTGCCACGCCCTGATGGTTGTAGGCCCACCGCCGAAGAAACTTTTCTCGTAGGGCATCGACGAGGAGTTGGAGTAGGGGAGGCCTGCTCCAGCGAGGATGCGCGTGACGATGGTGCTGCTCTTCCCGATGTAGAAATAACGCTTGTATTCTGCCATCAGCCGCACATATTGCGAGAAGGGGACTCCGAATATCTGTTTTATGCCGTTCTCGTCGCCTTCGGTATTCGTCAGCTGGCTGATTCCGTAAAGGATGTTGCCGGCCGTCTCGACCGAGAAGTGCAGGTAGTTGAAGTCGATACGTTTGCCATACTGCTGGCTGTTGTAGGTGTAGTCGTAGCGGGCGTCAACGATGAAGTGGCTGCTGTATTGATACTTGATGCGGGCATCGTTGATGTTGGCCAGCCGGCTGCGGAAGGTGCTGTCGATATTGAAGAAACGGACGTATGTCATTTCGAGTGGCAACAGCTGGTGTCCGTGACGGTTCCTGCTCCAGCTGTAACCGAAACCGGTATTGAACAGCAGACGTTCGAAGTAGCTGTGCAACTGGTAATTGGCGCCGAAGTTGATGACGGTGTGTGGGCGCGACCGTTGCCAGAGGACATCTTTTGTGAATGGGAAAAGGAATGTCGGCAGGTCGAGCGAGATGTTGAGGCCGTGTTCGAAGTTGGCTACTTTGTTCTTCAGTTCGCTGTCCTTGTTCTTCATGAAGAGTTTTGGCAGTTCGACAAGGAGCGACCATTCTGTTTTGAATATCTCGGCGCCACCGAAGAGGTTTTTGTTCTGATAGGACAGCTTGGTCTCCACGCCGAGGTTGCCACTCAATAGCCCGGTCTCTTCTTGTTGGCTGCCGAAGGGCGAGGAGTTGTTGAGCTCGAGAGAGAGTGACAGCCGTTGGCGTTTCGAGTTCATGAGACGCACTTTGGCGTTCAGCAGACGGTTGGTGTCGCTGCTGTTGGGCGACTCGTTGAACTCGATGTTTATGTATTTGAAGTTCTGGAGGCTAAGCAGGGAACTGTATGTTCTGTCGTTGTTGCGAGGACGGTATGTCTGTCCGTGGAAAAGGAAGAGTGCGCGGTTGATTACGTGGGGCTTCAACGTCATCGGCTGGTTGTGCAGGTATGTGTATTTTGTTGTTCTGTCGCGGAATTGCATCTGCGTGATAGTGGTGTCGTAGCGTGGTGCTGAGCCTGCTGAGGCTGATGTGCTGTTGGGGTAGATGAAGATGTCGTCGATATGGTATTTCTGGAGGGGTGTTTTGTGTGGGCGTCTGAGGCTGTCCAACGTGCTTGGATTGTGGATGTTGAGACGTATCGTCAGTTTGTGGTCGTCGAACGCGGTGTCCACCAGATAGGACACCAGATCGGTGCTTGCCAGGAAGTAGCCTTCGTTGCGCAGTCGCTCAATGATTCTTGTGCGTTCCTCGTCCATTTTGTCCTGGTCGTAGTATTGGCCGGGTTGCACGAGGCTTTCGTTCTGCCACTGCTGAAGCAGTTTGTTCACTTCGGGCGTCTCCGCCTTGAAGGTGACGTCGTCAATGGTGTAGCGTATGGAAGGACGTATGTGGTAGATGACATTCAGGTCGTTGCGGCGACACCACTGTGTGTCGGCGGTCACTTCGGAATAGAAGCAGCCTTTCGACCTCAACAACCCTTCTATTTGATTGCAGGTCTGCAACATGGCATTCTCGTCGTAGATTACGGGCTCTTGCCCTTTGCGGCGCAGGTAGCGGTGTATGAAATTGTCTTTGTCGGGATTGGAGAGGCAGTAGACGCGCATCGAGAATCTGGGTCCGAAGCCCAGCAGATGAGTGTTGGGCTTCTGTTTGACGTACTTCTTCATGTCGTCGAGAGCCTGGCTTATTGCTTTGCTTTGCATGTCGCCTTCTTGAGGCTCTATCAGGAACACGTCCTTTTTCAGCACACGCTCTCCGGGCTTGAGGAATTTGCTTGTGCTGGCGCAGGATGACAGTGTCAGTATGGCAACGGCAGCGATGATAAGGAATAAAACACTGCGGGTTTTGCTATGAACAGAGCCTGTCATTGGTGCAGAATCCTTTCCATTATAGTGTTTGTGGCCCCCAGACGGCTATGCATATATTGCTTGCTGGCGTTTGCCGACGAGGTGTAGGACTGGCTGTTGTCGAGCCAGTCCCGCAGTATGGCTTGCAAGTCCTGAGGGATGTCGTAGCTCTTTGCCGCGCCACAGGCCATGAGGTCTTGTGCCTCTTGGAATTTGGTGTGGTTAGGGCCGAAACAGACGGGTATGCCGAAGATGGCGGCCTCAAGGGTGTTGTGGATGCCTTTGCCGAAACCGCCTCCTATATATGCTATCGTTGCGTAACGGTATAAGGAGGAGAGCATTCCGATGTTGTCGATTATGAGTACAGGACGTTGGAACAGCTCTGCTTGGGCATCGTTTTTATTTAGAGCAGAATAGCGGACACAATTGTCAGCGCCAAAAAGCTTCTCGATGCTCTGCAGATGGCTCTCGCTTATCACATGAGGTGCCAGAATGGTTTTCAGTGGCTTGGAATAGGTCGCCAGAAACTTTTTGATGTTCTCCTCGTCGGGCTCCCACGACGAGCCTGCCATGAGAACGGGGACGCCGTTGCCGACAAATCTTTCAACAACAGGGTATTGCTTGGACTGCTTGGCAATGTCGTCCACGCGGTCGAAACGGGTGTCGCCTGTCAATGTGGCCTGTGTTATGCCTACAGAGTTGAGCAGCGAAACCGATTCCTCGTTCTGCACGAAGAAATGAGTGTAGCATTTCAGCTGTTTGGCGAACCATCGGCCGTACCACTTGAAGAAATATTGCGTGGGGCGGAAGATGGCGTCGACGAGATAGGTTGGTGTGGACGCTTTGTCAAGCTGATGGATATAGTTGAACCAGAAGTCATACTTGACAAAGAAAGACACGTCGGGATGGATGAGGCGTATCAGGTCGCGGGCGTTGCGGCGTGTGTCGGGAGGCAGGTACATGACTGTCGCCGCCAGATTGTAGTTCTTTCTGATTTCGTAGCCTGATGGAGAGAAGAATGTCACGACGATACGGTGGTCAGGGAAATGCCGATTGTACGCTTCGATTATGGGGCGTGCCTGTTCGAACTCTCCCAGCGAGGAGGCGTGGAACCAAGCCACACGTTGCCCGTCGAGCTTTGCGCTGGGGATTTTCTCTCTCCATCGGCGCCATCCTTCGCACATTTGCCTCGCCTTCACGTTGAACGGTGAGGCGACGTGAACGGCAAAGGTGTATAAACTGATACCTATGCTGTAGATTATTCTCACATCAGTTGTTTTATGTTCTAAAAGAAGTAGTAGTCGTAGGATGTCTTGCCCTTCAGAGGGAAGAGCCAGCATATCTTTATTGTGTAGAATAGGTCGAAGTATTTTGTGTCGTCAGGCCCGTGCAAGTTCATTGTTTCGTCGATCACGTAGTCGCGCACCGAGTGGTTCCAGCACTGCGTTATGTCGAAGCTGATGTAGAAATTGAAGAAGTTGTAGTTGTTGCTCATGAACCAGTAGCCAATGCTCTCGGTCAGTTCGAAGCCACGGCGTTTGTGGTCGTAGAGGCGTGCGTAGTCGCCCTGTATTTGTGGTGCTTCGACGTCGTTTGGCTTGAAAATTGTTTTTTGTTGCCGAATGCCTGTCCACAGGCGGAATGTGATTCCCGAGTTAGGATTTTTGTCGCCCAGTTTGAAGATGCGGCCTGCCCCAACATGCAAAGACAGTGCGCGGTTGTAGCATGATACGTTGGCGTCGGTGCCGTTGGTGCCTATCACGATAGGCGAGCTGTCGTGGCTGAAGACGGCAGGCATGCGTTCGACCTTGTTGCGCAGGTCGCTGCCTATCGTCAGGTTGCCGTCGAGCGACAGCAGCCAGTTGCTCTTGAATTTGTAGCCTGTTTCCAGTCCGTAGTTGAGGTATGGCGACGGATAGAGGTCGTGCATGCCGTTGTCGGTCGACAGTCTGTCGGATGCTATGACGGTGCCGAAATTGAAAGCTATGTAGGGTGCCGCTATGGTGTCCTGTGTCAGTTTTATCTGTGCCTGAATGTTGTTTGCAAACAGTGGCAGCAGAGATAAGGCGACTAAGAAATGGCGAATTTTCATAAAGTGGTGCAGGAAAACTTGTTATTCAGATATTTTGATGTTTTTGCCCATAGCCTTGTATATTTTTGGCAGCAGGTCGGTGTTGTTCTGTATGCCCGAGAAGGTCTCGGCTCCCGGGCCGTAGGCGAATACAGGAACCATGACGCCCGAGTGCCAGTCGGTGGTGTATTTGCACTCGTTCTTGCCTTTCTCGATGTCGCCGCCCATCAGTACAAGACCTCCGGTCTCGTGGTCGGCGGTGACCACTACGAGGGTGTTGCCGTCCTTCTCGGCGAAGTCGAGGACAATCTTCAGCATCTTCTCAAAATCGGCGAGCTCGGCTTCCATGTAGGGGGCGTCGTTATTGTGGCATGCCCAGTCTATCTGCGAGCCCTCAATCATCATGGCGAAGCCTTTAGGATTCTTGCTTAGTATCTCCAACGCTTTCTTCGTTCCCTCTGTCAGCACGGGGTCGCGGCCTGGCGCCACGGGGCCGTAGTAATTCTCGCAGAAGAATGTCACCAGCTTGTTGCTGTTGGCTTTCTTCATCTCCTCAAGGCTGTAGGTGATGGTGTAGCCGTGTTTTGTCAGTGTGTCGAGAGGGGCGAGGCCGTCTTTGCGGTTCTCGGGTCTGAAATTTGAGATGCCGCCACCAATCATCACGTCGAAGCCGCATTGGGACATGTGCAGGCTGATGGTGTCGTACATCTTGCGGTAGGGGACATGGGCGTAGGTGCTGGCTGGTGTGGCGTCGAGCACACTGCTTGTGACGACAAAGCCTGTCGACAGCCCCTGCTCCTTCAGTGCGGTGAGGTATGACTTGATCGGTGTGCCGTCGGCAAGCATCCCGATGTGGTAGTTGTCGGTCTTGCGTCCCGAGACTATGGCTGTGCCGCCGGCGCCGCTGTCGGTGGTGTACTTGTTGTGGGAGTAGGTGCGCGAGAAGCCCGAGAAGGGGAAACGCAGGAAATTGGAGTTGCCACGTTGTGCCACTACCGAGGCGTACACCTGTGCGGTGCCCATGCCGTCGCCGATGATGACGATGACGTTCTTGGCTTTCTTGGCTACGGGTGCTGGTTCGGGACTATACCACGTGCCTGTGTAGTCGGCTGCTGTTATCGTGTCGCCTGTAGCGGCCTTCAGCGTCTGGGCCGTGGCGGAAGTGGCGAAAATGACAAGTGATAAGAGGATCAGATGACGTCTCATGTCTGTATCGTATTGTGAAAAGGATTATCTTCTGCTCGATGAGCCTCCGCGTGACGAGCTGCCGCCACCACTGCTGCGCGACGATGAGCCACCGAAACTGCTGCTACTGCGCGATGAGCCACCGAAGCTGCTGCTGCGTGACGAATTGCTGAAACTGCTGCTGCGCGACGACGAGGTGGTGCGGCTGTTGTTGAACACCGTCGAGCGGTTGCTGGTGCGTGTGGACGACTGTCGTGTCTCGCTGTTGCGGCTGCCGGTCGTGGTACGGTTGCTGGTGTTGAACCGCTCGTTATTGTATGCTCTTCCTGTTGTCCTGCTGGTGCCGCTGTTGCGTGTGGCGGTGCTGCTGTTGCGTGTGGCGGTGCCGCTGTTTGCCTGTTGCCTTGTCGTCGAGGCCGGACGCGCATAACGTCCGTTGCTCGATGCCGAGCGCGCCACGTTGCTGCCACGCGAGCTTGTGGTGCCTGTTCCCGAGATGCTTCCGCGGGGTGCGCGTCCGCCGTTGTTGAGGTCGATGCCTCCGCGACGCACGGTGCCGCCTCTGGCCGGCGATGGTGCAGGCGCCGCCGCCGAGCGCGACGTGGGCGACAGCTGGTTGGTGCGGCTCTTGCCAAGGTATCCGTGCCCGTAGTTGTGGGCATAGCCGTGGGTGTGCCAGCCGTAGGAGTAGGGGCCCCACGCATAATAGCCGTAAGGTCCGTAGAATGAGGAATAATAGAACGGATCCCAGTACCACCATGGCGCCGACCAACCGAAGCCCCAGCTCCAGCCGAGTCCGAAGCTCCAGTAGGGACCATAGCCCCAGCCGTAGGTGAGCATCCAGTGGCTGCCACCCCAGCCCGGATGATACCATCCGTTCCAGTAGGGACTGTACCACGGATCCCATGAGTAGTAAATCGTTGTGCCCCAGTAGTAGGGGTTCTCGTTCCATGTCTCGAGGCCCGATTTGGCACCTGCCGACAGCGTTTTTATCGTCAGCGTGTCCTTCAGCCTGGTGCTGTCGGGTTTGCTCCCGATAAGTTCAACGGTTATGTCGTCAGTTTTCGACACTATCGAGCTGTCGCTGTAGGCCACCGGAACGGCGGGCGTTATCCCTTTTTGAGGGTTCGAATAGTATTTTTCACCCTCCGCAACGCTCTGAGCAGAAATGTTTGTGACGTTCGATGCAAATAAAATAATCGTGCATAAAACGCTAATAGATAATTTTTTCGTCATTATTGTTGAAATAAGATTGCCTTTATTCATCGTCATATATCCAATTATTTAGTATCTTTGCAAATTGAAAATCTGTGTGCAAAAGTACACTATTTTTCTGAAAAAATAACGTTACTAACTCAAAAAAATTGTAAACAGCAAATAAATGGCAAAAGATTTTGTAAAACGTTCTGAGAATTTCAGCGAATGGTACAACGAGCTGGTGGTCCGTGCCGACTTGGCCGAGAACTCAGCTGTGCGTGGGTGTATGGTCATCAAGCCTTACGGCTATGCTATATGGGAAAAAATGCATGATGCTCTTGACAAGATGTTCAAGGACACCGGACACCAGAATGCCTACTTCCCGATCTTCATTCCCAAATCCTTCCTCAGCCGCGAGGCCGACCATGTCAAAGGCTTCGCCAAAGAATGCGCTGTCGTTACTCACTATCGCTTGAAAACCAACGATGAAGGTACTGGCGTCGTCGTCGACCCCGAGGCCCGCCTCGAGGAGGAACTCATCGTCAGACCCACTTCCGAAACCATCATCTGGAGCACCTACAAGAACTGGATCAAGTCATACCGCGACCTGCCCATCCTCTGCAACCAGTGGGCCAACGTCGTCCGTTGGGAGATGCGCACACGCATGTTCCTCCGCACCGCCGAATTCCTATGGCAGGAAGGCCATACGGCACACGCCACACGCGAAGAGGCCGAGGCCGAAGCACGCAAGATGCTCGATGTCTACGCCGATTTCGCCAACAACTGGATGGCTGTCCCCGTCGTCAAAGGCGTCAAGTCCCCCAACGAGCGCTTCGCCGGAGCCCTCGACACCTACTGCATCGAGGCTATGATGCAGGACGGCAAGGCTTTGCAGGCTGGAACATCACACTTCCTCGGCCAGAATTTCGCCAAGGCCTTCGACGTCCAGTTCCTCAACAAGGAGAACAAGCTTGAATACGTCTGGGCCACCTCATGGGGCGTCTCCACACGTCTGATGGGTGCTCTCATCATGACACACAGCGACGACAACGGACTCGTCCTCCCTCCAAAACTGGCTCCTATTCAGGTCGCTATCGTGCCCATCTGCAAAAACGAAGAGCAGTACCGCGACACCGACGCCAAGGTGCAGCCCGTCATGGACGCCCTCAAGGCCAAAGGCATCAGCGTCAAATACGACAACCGCCCCGAATACAAGCCCGGCTGGAAATTCACCGAATACGAGTTCAAGGGCGTACCAGTACGTCTGGCCATCGGCCCTCGCGACCTCGAAAACGGCACTTGCGAAGTCTGCCGCCGCGACACACTGGAGAAGGTCTCCGTCCCCATCGACGGCATCGCCGACTATGTCGAAAAGCTCCTCGACGAAATACAGCAGAACATCTACAAGAAAGCACTCGACTTCCGTATCAGCCAGACACGCAAGGTCGACACCTGGGACGACTTCAAAGTAGAAATCGAGAAGAACGGATTCCTCCTCTGCCATTGGGACGGTACCTCCGAGACCGAAGAGAAAATCAAGGCCGAAACAAAGGCCACGATTCGTTGCATCCCCTACGACGCCCCCGAAGAAGAAGGCAAATGCATCTACAGCGGCAAGCCCAGCCACCGCCGCGTGATTTTTGCCCGCGCTTATTGATTGCTCGCGACAAGAACTTCTTGATAACGAATACCTATTTAACCCTTTAAATTCAATATTATGAAAATCATTAACAAAATGCTTGCAGAGTGCTTGGGTACATTCTGGCTTGTTTTGGCAGGCTGCGGTACAGCACTTTTTGCCGGTCATGCCGTCGGTTTCCTTGGTGTGGCCATCGCTTTTGGTCTGACAGTCATCGCTATGGCCTACGGCATCGGCCATGTCAGTGGCGCTCACCTCAACCCCGCCGTCTCGTTCGGCGTCTTCGTCAATGGACGCATGTCCTTCAAAGACATGCTCCTCTACTGGGTAGCACAGATCGTCGGAGCCATCATCGCCGGCGCCATCCTCTTGCTCATCTGGAACTCCGCCAACATGGGCGATACCGGCGTCTTCGCCGCCAACGGCTATGGCGAAGCCTTCAAGGCCGCCGCAGGCGACAACTACCATGCCATCTCGGCAGGTGGCGCCTTCCTTGTCGAGGCACTCCTCACCTTCGTCTTCCTGATGGTCATCCTCGGAGCTACCGACGAGCGCAGCAACACCAAGGCCGCCGGCCTTGCCATCGGCCTCACTCTCACCCTCATCCACCTCGTCTCCATCCCCCTGACCAACACCAGCGTCAACCCCGCACGCAGCATCAGCCAGGCACTCTTCGCCAACGCCGACGGTTGGTCGGCTTGTGGCCAGCTGTGGCTCTTCATCGTCGCTCCCCTCGTGGGCGCTGCTTGTGCAGGCTTGTTCTACAAGTGCGTCGCTCCTAAAGAAGAGAAATAATCAATTCCTCTCATCCAAAAGCAATGGTCGTATGTGCTCTGATTTCACCAACTCAGGCGCATACGACCTTTTGCCTACTAAAAATATGATATGCAATCGTATGACAAGACTTAGCGTAAATATAAACAAAGTTGCCACCATCCGCAACGCCAGAGGTGGCAACACCCCCAATGTAAGGCAGTTTGCCATCGACTGTGAGCGCTTCGGCGCGCAGGGTATCACCGTTCATCCTCGTCCCGACGAGCGACACATCCGCTACAGCGACGTCTACGACATCAAGCCCGTCGTAACTACCGAGTTCAACATCGAGGGTAACCCCAAAGGCGTGTCGAAGAGCAAACCATACGGTTTCATCGACCTGGTGAAAGAAATTAAGCCCACACAGGTGACGCTGGTGCCCGACGCCGAAGGGGTGCTGACGAGCAACGCCGGCTGGGACACTGTGAAGAACCAGCAGTACCTGTGCGATGTGGTCAAGGAATTCAAGGCCAGTGGCATACGCGTCAGCATCTTCATCGACGCCAATCCGCAGATGATAGAGATGGCTGCCCGCACAGGCACCGACCGCGTGGAGCTCTACACCGAGAGCTATGCCAGCCACTACGCCGCCGGGCGCGAGGAGGCTATATGGCCCTTTGTGGAAGCCGCCAGGGTGGCGCGCGACTGTGGCCTCGGGCTCAACGCCGGTCACGACCTGTCGCTGGAGAACCTCGCCTACTTCCACCAGCAGATACCCTGGCTCGACGAGGTCAGCATCGGCCATGCTCTCATCTCCGACGCCCTCTACCTCGGCATCGAAGAGACAATCCACCGCTACCTGCAATGCCTGAAATAGAAGCAGCCAGACAATGAAGACAGTTTTTGGCAGTAAATAATCCGACCAGTCCGACAGGTCTGACCAGTCCGACCAGTCTGACAAAAAAAGAAGAACTACCATGGACAACACCAACATCAACCCTCCCGCCCCTTTCCTCAAGCCTCTTGGTGGCTACCGCAAGCTGAGGGTCTACAAAGTCACGGAAATCATCAGTGACCTGACGTATCACTTTGCACATACCTATCTTGGCAAAGGAGACCGTACGATAGACCAGATGGTGCAGGCTGCGCGTAGTGGCAAACAGAATATCGCCGAGGGAAGCGAGGCCGCCACTACATCGCGTGAGACGGAGATAAAGCTGACCAATGTGGCCAAAGCCAGTCTGGAGGAACTGTTGGTGGACTATGAAGACTATCTGCGTCAGCACAATCTTGTCCAATGGAAAAGTGGACACCCTCGCTATCAACCCATGCGCGAATATGCCCGCAGTGAAAAGATTGATACGGAATACCGTGACCTGCTTCAAAAGATGAATGACGAAGAGCTGGCCAACCTTTGCATCACACTGATTAACCAAGCCACCTACATGCTCCGCCGACTGATAGAAAAGCAGCAACAACAGTTTCTCCAAGAAGGCGGAGTGAGAGAGCAAATGACCCGAGCAAGATTAAACTACCGGAATGGAAAGACAAATTAAACAGAAGGGTCTGACCAGTCGGACTTGTCAGACCTGTCCGACCTGTCAGAGAAGGCAAAGTGGTGGTGAATCTGATCAACAAGAATAACCAATATAAAACGCTATATGGCATTCGACTTCAAAAAAGAATATAAGGAATTATATCAACCTGCAACAGCCCCGTCGATTGTGCAGGTACCGTCGATGAACTATATCGCCGTCAAGGGCAAAGGCGACCCCAACGCCGAAGGAAGCGAATATAAGCGGAGTATCGAGATGTTGTATGGCATCGCCTACACACTCAAGATGAGCAAGATGGGCAGTCACAAAATGGAAGGGTACTTCGACTACGTGGTGCCTCCGCTGGAGGGACTGTGGTGGACCGAGGCGGGTGTGTTTGACTATTCGGACAAGCAAGCGTTCAATTTCATTTCCATGATCAGGCTGCCTGACTTTGTACAACCCACCGATGTCGACTGGGCAAAAGATGAGGCCACACGGAAGAAAAAAGCTAACTACCAGGCAGTGGAATTCTTCACCTACGACGAGGGACTTTGCGTGCAATGTATGCACATCGGCCCATACGACAACGAGCCAGCAACCATCAGCGCTATGGAACGCTTTGCTGCAAGCAAAGGCTACCTTATCGACCTAGTGGAACGTCTGCACCACGAAATCTACCTGTCCGACCCCAGAAAGACCGCCCCCGAAAAGACAAAGACAGTAATCCGCATACCAGTAAAAACAGTGCTAACGCCAAATGCAACAATATGGAAAGCCGAGGGGAAATAATCATGTACCAGACCGCCGACGGGCAGACCAGCCTGGATGTGAAGATGGAGAATGAGACGGTGTGGCTGTCGCAGGCACAGATGGCTGTGCTGTTTCAAAAAGACAGAACAGTTATAGGAAGGCATATCCGCAATGTCTTCAAAGAAGGAGAACTTGAGGAAGATATGGTATGTGCAAAATTTGCACATACCACTCAACACGGTGCAATTGCCGGGAAAACCCAACTTCAAGAGACAACGCTATACAATCTTGATGTTATCATCTCCGTCGGCTACCGTGTGAAGAGTCAGCGGGGCACGCAGTTCCGCATTTGGGCCAACCGCGTGCTGAAAGATTACCTCACCAAGGGTTTTGCCATTAACGAGAAGATACGGCAGGAGAACCTCACCGAGTTGCGACAGTTGGTGCAACTTGTGGGGCGCACGCTGAAGCAGAGCGACGAGGAGAAACCTGTGGACAGCCAAGGACTGCTCGACGTGGTGGTGGACTACACCTATGCCCTCTCCACTCTCGACAGCTACGACTACCAGCGTCTTGCCGTGGCCGACACCACCGCATATGCCCCTTTTCACGCCACCTACGACAACGCGATGCAGGCCATCCAAGCCGTCAAGGAACGTTTCGGCGAGAGCCCACTCTTCGGCAACGAAAAGGACGAGTCGTTCCGCAGCAGCATCGGACAGATCTATCAGACCTTCGACGGTGTGGAGCTCTACCCTTCGGTGGAGGAGAAGGCCGCGATGCTGCTCTACCTCGTCACCAAGAACCACTCGTTCAGCGACGGCAACAAGCGCATCGCCGCCACGCTGTTCCTCTGGTTTCTGAACAATAACCGCATCCTCTACCGTGAGGACGGCACCAAGCGCATTGCCGACGGTACCCTCGTGGCCCTCACCCTGATGATTGCCGAGAGCCGCCCAGAGGAGAAGGACGTGATGGTCAAGGTGGTGGTGAATTTGATTAACAAGAATAACAATTAATACGGGTGAAAAAACTTTTGTCAATAATACTATCCTCATTAGCGGAATTCCCAGCACTTGCAATTGATCCACAAGGCTCACATTTATCAGACGAGAACTCTGGTAGCAATGCTGGTTTGATTGTTTTTGTTGCTTTTGCCATTGGTTTGTGGATTTTGATTTCAGCTATCGTTGGACGGAGCAAAAAGAGAAAGCATGATTCCATTGACAAAACCTCTACTCAGATTAACAACTACAAGTCAACACATAACCAAACTACAACCGTATCCAACGTTGGTGTTAACAGACTGGGTAATACTAAAGAGGAGGGTAATTGTTATGTTCGCCCCACGACCAACTATCAAGCCATAGCAACAATTAGCAAACCACGCCCTAAAACATATTCAGATTTGGAAGTAGAATTACAAAGAACTGATGCTAGGAAACGAGAAAATGGAACCATTTACTATCCAAAGACGATAAAAACGATAAAAGGAACTATTGTTCAAAAAAGGCAGCACCTTGATGATTATACAATTAGTGTTGACATACAATACGCGATGGATACAATGGGGAAAGTGAAATTTACACGCTGGAGAATTACACCTCACGGTTTCCCTCCTGTTATGCCGGGTGACAAGAATGATATTTGGTATGATATACGGTTCAATCCCAAACCAACATCAATCGAAGATGGGAAATACCATGAAATGTTTTTTTGGAAAATACTAGACGTATATCCAATATATTTTAATATTGATTCAAGTAATAGATAATCAACAAATAAAAACAACAAATAAAAACAACAAATAAAAACAACAAATAAAAACAACAAATAAAAACAAAAATATTATGACCCACTACGAAAAACAATCAATGAAAGAACTGCGCGCCGGTATGGGCGAAGGCCTTGTGGAAGCTGGCAAGCGCAATGAGAATGTCGTGGCGCTGAGCGCCGACGTGAAAGGCAGCGTCAAGATGGACGGCTTCGCCAAGGAGTTCCCCGAGCGCTTCATCCAGTGCGGCATCGCCGAGGCCAATATGGTCGGCATCGCCGCCGGTCTGAGCCTCTGCGGCAAGGTGCCCTTCCTGGGCGGCTTCGCCGAGTTCGTCACCGGCCGCGTCTACGACCAAATCCGCCAGGTCGTGGCCTACAGCAACAAGAACGTGAAGATCTGCGGCTCGCACGCCGGCATCTCGCTCGGCGAGGACGGCGCCACGCACCAGACCATGGAGGACATCGCCCTGATGAAGGCCCTGCCCAATATGACCGTGCTGGTGCCCGCCGACTTCAACCAGGCCAAGGCCGCCACATTGGCCGCCGCCGAATATGACGGGCCCGTCTATCTGCGCCTCGGCCGCAGCAAGATGCCCTGCTTCCTGCCGGAGGGCGAGAAGTTCGAGATTGGCAAGGCCCAGCTGCTGAGCGAGGGCAAGGACGTGACCCTCTTTGCCTGTGGCCACCTGGTGTGGGAAGCCCTGCAGGCCGCCGAAACACTGGAGAAGGAAGGCATCAGCGCCGAAGTCATCAACATCCACACCATCAAGCCGCTCGACGTGGAGGCCATTGTGGCCAGCGCACGGAAGACCCGCGCCGTGGTGACCTGCGAGGAGCACCTCTTCAACGGCGGCCTGGGCGACAGCGTGGCCCAGACCCTCGCCCTGCACTGCCCCACGCCGATGGAGTACGTGGCCGTGGACGACAAGTTCGGCGAGAGCGGAACCCCCGACGAGATGCTCACCAACTACCACCTCCGCGCCGCCGACATCGTCGAGAAGGTGCACAAAGTATTATCTCGTAAATAAGAAAAAGCTATGGACAATCCCTTCCCTGAAATCCAGCACTTCTGCCAGAGCTGCGGAATGCCGCTGAGCGACGAGGTCGTGAGCGACAACCCCGAATACTGCAAGTACTGCTTTGCCGACGGCCACTTCACGCAGGACTGCACGATGGAGCAGATGATAGAGGTCTGCGTGCAGTTCCTCGACGAGTTCAACAAGAACACCGGCCAGCACCTCACCGCCGACGAGTACCGCGAGGGTCTGCGGCAGTTCTTCCCCACGCTCAAGCGCTGGCAGAAGAAATAAAAGATTAAAAGATTAATAAACTATAGAAGTATGAAACTATTCAAGAAAAAGAACTGGACATTTTATTTGTTGTTGTTCTGCGTTTTTGCCGTTGTTTTCTTCCTCTTTGATATAATTGGAGACAAGAACAGCCTAAGTCACGCCGTGATAGATGGATTGATACATGGTATCGTCATAACAGGCTTGTGGTGGATCGCCGACCAAGCAAGTGAATCGATAGACAAGTCTATCCAAGAAGACAAGGCTGATTGCAAACACAAAGAGTAACCTGCTGTGGACGTTGCAATCCCGCGCCTCGGCGCGGGACTGCAACCATAACTTCCTATTCACTTTTTTTTTCTATTCGCTGTCCGCTAATCGAATCTTTGTGGCTATTATGGTGGTAAAAACGCACTGATGGGCGACGCACGGACACACGAATACTCCAGACTGGACGAGCTGGTGGCTCGCTATCGCAGGCTGATACGCAGGCTGTGCTGGCGCAATGCGGCCGGCGACGAGGCGGTGTGCGACGACCTTATGCAGGAGTGCTACCTCGCCATCTGGCAGCACCTCTCCACCATCCGCCCCGACGCCAACCGCCTCGAAGTGACCGCCTGGGTGGTTTGGCAGTGCCGTGGTGTCTTCTCGCACTACCACCGTCGCGGGCGCATCAAGACCGTGCCCCTCGACGAGCGCATGGCCGACATCATCGCTGCCGGAGATAGCGACGGCAACCACGAGACCATCGAGGGACTCGCCACCTGCCTCAATCCGCGCGAACGCCAGGCCCTCACCCTCATGCTGGGCGACTACACCGACCAGGAGATTGCCGAACGCCTCGGGATGAGGGTGGACAGCTTCCAGCGCATGCGACTAAGAATGATAGACAAAATGAAAACTCAGATACGATGACCAACCAAGATATAATACAACTGCTCGAAGCCCGCCAACACGTGGCCGAGCTGCACGCCGAGCACGATGCCGACCTGCACCGCTGGGCCGTGCGCCGCCGGCGCTACGAGTCCTTCCGCCGCGTGGCGCTGGCGGCCTGCATCTTCGCCGTCGTGGCGTTCAATGCCGAGACCGCCTACGCCCAGCCGACACAGTACAAGACCATCACCCTCGAGGGCAACCTCGACCAAACCCAAACCATCGACGCCATAGAAGCCGCACTGCACAAACAATGAGACTCGGGAAGAACATAAGACGATTCTGGCTGTGGGTGGGCGTGCTCCTGCTCATCGAGCTGGCCGCTATCACGCTGTGGAAGCGGTGGTACTGGTTCTTCCCCCAGCAGCAGACCAGCGAGCTCTACCAGCGCTATGCCGGGGCCGAGGGCGTCGACGCTGCCTACGTGACAGACTACCGCGTCAACGACTCGCTCTTCGTCGACGTCACCGTGCTGCAGGCCACCACCGACTCGGCCTGGAGCCAGCTGAAGACGGATTTGCACGTACTGGAGCTTACGGACATAGACGAAGAGTTGCATGCGCTGTACTACCGGCCGAATGCCTACGAGTTCTACTACCACAAGGACACCGTCATGCAGAACGGGCAGCCCCTCATCCTCACCGACATCTATACCTGGAACCGCTACCATAAACGCTTCCTCGTCTTCCACTCCCTCACCAAAGACCAAAAGGGAGAAGTCATCAGCCGCCTGATTTCGGACCTCTCACGTTGACATTTATTAACCCCCAAAAACAATAATATCATGAACAGAAATCTGAAATCAGTGGCCGTGCTGCTTATGGCAGTGGCCGCGACGCTTGCCGTCGCATCGTGTACCGACGAGAACGAGAACCCCGGCAACGAAGTGCCGACGACCCACAACCGCATGTATGGCACCCGATGGAGCAAGGTGTACAAGGACTTCACCTCCGCCTCCGATGGTTATCACGACCAGAACAACCACCTGTACATCCATCTCTGCACTGCCACACTGGAGTTTACCACCGACAGCACCGGGCGTCGCTGCCTGAGCAAGGAGATCTACGACCAGACAGACGAAGTGACCGTGGAGCATTACTCCGACACGGTGGCCTACTTCCGCTATGTGTACCGCGGTGGCGACAGCCAGTACGGCCCCGGCACGATCTACTGGTCCAACGGCGACAGCAACCAGTTCTACGTGCAGACCCTCGCCACAGGAAGCGAGAGCCTGTACATGGCGGGCGAGGATTTCCCCGACAACAGTACGCCCACATATACGCCTGTCAACTGAGCCGCAAGCGCAATAAAAACAGCATTGTTGCGTTACACTTGCAGAAATCAGAAGGACGCTTCGCGCTCATAATTATAGGAAAATTGAACTTTGAAATTGTATGATTTTTAATTCAATTTTCCTATAATTTTAAGGCCGAAGGCCGACCGATTGAAACCAACATATAATATATAATGTATATGAAGAAAGCATTTTTAGCCCTCGCGGTGCTGTGCGCCGTGGCGATGATGGCCGGATGCGGCACTCCTTATCCTTATGACGGGGAAGTTGTAATACATCCACGAGAAGACGTGCAGACCGACACCCTTCTGACGACTACGGATCCCTTAAATATATCTTGTGCAGAAGTGACACTGAAAGGCTATACAAAAGACACACTTTTCTTATCATTCTCAGATGGTTGTTTTTGGAGAGTGAAACTTATCGGTAGAATTGACACTACATACAGAAACGATTGGTACGATGAGCACTTGCCTGTATCGTATCACACGAAAACGACAAACGACAGTGACAGCATTGTTATAAAATATTGGATGTAATATGAAGAAAGTATTTTTAACCCTCGCGGTGCTGTGCGCCGTAGCGATGATGGCCGGATGCAAGGGCGGTGGTACTCCTGCCGAACTTGACGAGGCAATGGCAATCGAGGCCGCGACCGACACAGCCGCAGTATGGCAGGCGACGGACACCGACACGTTCAACGTTGACGAATGGGAGCGGCTGGCGGAAAAGATGCGCGGGGGCGACACACTCCTCCCGGAAGAATGGTCTTTCCTCTTCCAGAACATCGACAAGGCTGACGGCGGATACTCCGAAGATATGGGCTACAGCCTATACAAAAGCATGCAGTACCCCAGATTCTTGGAAAATATGGAACTGGAAGGCCTCGACAAACTTTCCCCCGATAGACGGGAACAGGTGCTTGCGTCGATGATTGAAATGATGTCGATAGACATTATAGCGGATGTGTACACCTACACTTGGGCCGAGTTTTCCGGTGACCTTTACGTTTTCAGAGGCTCCCAAGCAGCCGAGAAAGCATTTGAAAGAGTAAACAAGGAGAAGAAAGAAGAGTCTAACCAATAAAACCAAAACATTATGAAGAAAGCATTTTTAACCCTCGCGGTGCTGTGCGCCGTGGCGATGATGGCCGGATGCAAGGGCGGGGCGGAACACCAAGACACCACCGACAGCAACCTTCTCTTGGGAAAGTGGAAATGTGTGGCAGCGGATTGTCGTTGGAGGGCTGACGAAAATGTCGATTATTTTATGTTTATGCCCGCTACAGCCAAATATGACACAAGCACGGCCACCCTCGTTGCGTTCCACTTCATCGACACCAACAGGTGTGTCGTAACGTATCACACACACGACTGCGAGCCACAGCTGCCATACCTGATAAACATTGACACCGTGAGATGCAACTTGCACGACATACACATCACCTTAGGCAATCCCTATTTTATACCGTGCGACTACGAGGTGGAGAAACTGACCCGCAACACGCTTGTCCTGCGGTGCTTCGAGCACGAAGAGGGGGAACATTACCAGATGAGGTACACCTTTGCCAGAAAATAACCATCATACCCCTGGCGGGAAACCGAAGTTCTACCAATAATATATAATGTATATGAAGAAAACATTTTTAGCCCTCGCGGTGCTGTGCGCCATCGGCATGATGGCCGGATGCAAGGGCGGTGGTACTCCTGCCGAACTTGACGACCGAACGGCAACCGAGGCCGACTCATTGTCGCAAAAGGAAATGCTCATAACCCCCCCTGGCTATTTTGACAAGTAT
>Ga0310694_10001880_pt1 | contig 22678 bp, 9 predicted proteins | sample 174DNAGHGhighgp2_FD_203884 | JGI IMG/M metagenome (GOLD analysis project Ga0310694, IMG submission 203884) | Sheep rumen microbial communities from Palmerston North, Manawatu-Wanganui, New Zealand - 1742 DNA GHGhigh gp2 (v2) (version 2) | ecosystem: Host-associated > Mammals > Digestive system >... | reverse complement strand
AAGGCCATAGAGAGCGGTGCCGTCAGGCGCGACAGCTTTGGGTTGAACCCCATCATCTCGGACATGGAGACGACGCTCATCATGGCCGACGAGACGGGGCTGACACGTGGCACGGTGCTGGGCATCATGCTCGACGAGGCGGCTCAGAACGGCAGTTGCACGCTCGAGGACGTGCGGCGCGACTTCGGCGAAGAGGTGGCTCACATCCTGCACGGCCTGCTGCGCATCCGCGAGCTGTACGAGAAGAGCGCCACGGTGAGGAGCGAGAACTTCCGCTCGCTGCTGGTGACCTTTGCCGAGGACCTGCGCGTCATCCTCATCATGATAGCCAATCGTGTGTACCTGATGCGCGAGATTCGCGACACGCAGAACGTGGAGGCCCGTCAGCGCGTGGCCATGGAGGCTGCCTACCTGTATGCACCGCTGGCACACAAGTTGGGTCTCTACAAGCTGAAGAGCGAGCTGGAGGACCTCTCGCTGAAATATCTGGAGCACGATGCGTACTACCATATCAAGGATTGCCTCAACGAGACGAAGAAGAGCCGCGACGCCTACATACGGCGTTTCACCGAGCCGCTGAAGGAGCGACTGGAGGCTGCCGGCCTGAAGTTCCACCTGAAGGGCCGCACCAAGAGCATTCACTCCATCTGGCAGAAGATGAAGAAGCAGGGCGTGGACGTGGACGGCGTGTACGACCTCTTTGCCATCCGCATCATCCTGCAGAGCAAACCCGAGAACGAGAAGATGGACTGCTGGCAGACGTTCAGCATCGTCACCGACATGTACCAGAGCAACCCGAAGCGTATGCGCGACTGGCTGTCGGTGCCCAAGAGTAACGGCTACGAGAGCCTGCACATCACCGTGCTGGGTCCGGAACAGAAGTGGGTGGAGGTGCAGATACGCACCGAGCGCATGGACGACATAGCCGAGCACGGCCTGGCCGCACACTGGCGCTACAAGGGAGTGCGCAGTGGCGAGAGCGGCATCGAGGAGTGGCTGGCCAACGTGAGGAGCGCTCTGGAGACGAACGACGACATGCAGCTGATGGACCAGTTCCGCATGGATTTGGCCGAAGACGAGGTTTTCGTCTTCACGCCAAAGGGCGACCTCTTCAAGCTGCCTGCCGGAGCCACCGTGCTGGACTTTGCCTACGCCATACACTCGAAGGTGGGCAATCAGTGCACCGGCGCCCGCATTGCCGGCCGCAACGTCTCCATCCGCCAGAAGCTGCAGAGCGGCGACCAAGTGGAGATACTCACCAGCGCCAACCAGACGCCCAAGCAAGATTGGCTCGGCGTGGTGGTCACCAGCAAGGCGCGCGCCAAAATACGCCAGAGCCTCAAGGAGATGCAGGCCGGGCAGGCGCTGCTGGCCAAGGAGGAACTGGAACGCAAACTCAAGAACCGGAAGCTCGACTACGACGAACCGGCGCTCATGCACACCATTACGCGGCTGGGCTATAGGGTAGTGACGGAGTTCTATGCCGCGCTCTCGGACGGCACACTCGATATGTCCGAAGTCATCGAGGCCTACGCCACCCAGCTGCGGCACGACCGCGGCGAGGAGGAGAAGACAGTTCCGGCCCCGACGGCCAGCCAGTATGTGATGCAGACGGCCACCGACGTGCAACAGCGCGCATCGGACGACGTGCTCGTCATCGACCAGAACCTCAAGGGCCTCGACTTCCAGATGGCACGCTGCTGCCAGCCCGTGTACGGCGACAAGGTGTTCGGCTTCGTCACCAGCGGAGGTGGCATCAAGATACATCGCGAGGACTGCCCCAATGCGCCACGGCTGCGCGAGCACTTTGGTTACCGCATCGTCCGAGCACGCTGGGCCGGCAAGCGAGGCACACAGTACCCCATTACGCTTCGCGTGGTGGGCAACGACAACCTGGGCGTGGTGAACAACATCACCAGCATCATCAGCAAGGAAGAAAAGATTCTGCTGCGTAGCATCAGCATAGACAGCCACGACGGCCTCTTCAACGGCACGCTCACCGTCATGCTCGAGGACACGAGCCGCCTGCAGCAGCTCATCAAGAAACTAAAAACAGTGAAAGGAATAAAGAATGTATCCAGAACGTAAACTCCGCCATCTGCTCCTGTGTTGCACCCTGGCGGCTGCAGTGGGAACACAAGCCATCGAGGTGCCAGAGCTGCGGCTCTCGACGCACTTTGCCACCGTGCAGCCTTTGCAGACCGACACGGCCGATGCCCTCGGCAAGAAGTTCAGTGTCGACGATTTGCTCATGGACACTCCGCTGCCGCTCGATGCGTGGCAGTCGGGCCAGACGCTCTCCGACAGCCTCCTGCCTGCACCCGAGGCCGACGGCCTGCTGCTGGCCGGTTTCCAGGTAGAGAACCGAATGTTTGCCAAGTGTCAGATAAAGGTACGCACCACGGCCAAACCGTTTGCCGTCTACGTCGACGGTAAGAAGGCCGACCATGCCGACCTGCTGCCCGGCCGCCACGATGTGGTGGTGAAGCTGCTGCGCCGTAAGGAGAAAGCCGACACGCTCAGCGTCAGCCTCAGTTCGGAGCAGGAGAAGTATCTCAGCGTCAATCCCACGGGCAAGCGCTTCTTCACGCTCGAAGACTATCTCCACGGGCCGCAGGCCGGACGCCCCAGCCTTAGCCGGTCGGGCCGTTTCGTACGCTACAGCATCAGCACCTCGCAGCCCGGTGGTAACAAGGACACGCGCACCGTCATCCGCGACCTGAAGACGGGCGTCGAGCACACGGCGGACGGTTTCGTGCAGTGGGCCGAGGAGTCCGACCGCTTCGTGCGTAGCTACAAGGACAACCGCGGTCGAAAGGTTTACCAGTACGTAGACCCCGAAACGGGGCAGGCCGATGTGTTCTTCACCGACGCCACAAACTCCGATGGCCGCTTCTTCGCCGGCGAGCGCTACATGCTCATCAGCAAGCAGACCGACGGACCGAAGGAAGACCCAAAGGTCTTTCAGGTCTTGGAACCCGACGACCGCATCCCCGGCTGGCGCAACCGCCGCAACGTCTCGCTGATGGACACGCGTACCGGCCTTGTGCAGCCGCTCACGCAGGGGCAGCACAACGTATATGCAGTGCCGTCGCCCGACGGGCAGCGAATCGTGCTGGGCATCTCGGAGAACGATGTCACGCAGCGGCCTTTCTCGTTCACCACCTACCTGCTGCTCGACCCTGCCACCATGCAGGCCGACACACTGGTGCAGCGTGATGGCTTCGTGGGTTCGGTGCAGTGGTCGCCGGACGGCGAGTGGCTTGTCTTCTCGGGCAGCCCAGAGGCTTTTGGCGGCATTGGCATTAACGACCCCACGGGCAAGACGCCCAGCATGATACAGACCGAACTTTTCCGCATGGACCTCGAGACCCGAGAGGTGAAGTCCATCACACGCGACTTCTATCCCAACGTGCAGGACTGGCGCCTGCATCGCGACGGCAATGTCTACGCCCTCTGCGAAGACCACGACTGCAAGCGCATCTTCCGCTACGACTCGAAAAAGAGCCAGTGGGAGCGACTGCCGCTCACCGAACAGGTGATAGGCGGCTTCTCGCTTGCCACGGACAAGCCGCTGCTGGCTTATGTGGGTCAGAGCGACTCCAACAGCGACCGCCTGTACGTCTACGACCTGAAGTCGCGCCGCGAGACCTGCCTTCTTGACCTCGACAAAGGCCGCATGGAGGACATCGAGCTGGGGCCCTGCCGCGAGTGGAACTTCCAGAGCAGTCGTGGCGACACCATCTGCGGCCGCTACTATCTGCCGCCCGCCTTCGACGAGACGAAGCAGTACCCGATGCTCGTGTACTACTACGGCGGCTGCTCGCCCGTCTCGCGCAAACTCGACAGCTACTACAATTTCCATAACTGGGCCGCCATGGGATATGTGGTGTACGTGCTGCAGCCCAGCGGATGCACCGGCTTCGGGCAGGAGTTCGCCGCTCGCCACGTGAACGCCTACGGCGACTATACGGCCGACGACATCATCGAGGGCACGCGCCGCTTCTGCGACGAGCATCCCTACGTGAACCGCCAGAAGATTGGCTGCCTCGGCGCTTCGTACGGCGGCTTCATGACCATGTACCTGCAGACCAAGACGGATATCTTTGCCGCTGCGATGGCACATGCCGGCATCAGTAACCCTGCTTCGTACTGGGGCTTCGGCTATTGGGGCTACAGTTACAACGCCGTGGCCGCCGCCGACAGCTATCCGTGGAACAATCCCGAACTCTACAGCGGTCACGCGCCGCTTTTCCACGCCGACAAGATACATACGCCCATTCTCTTCCTGCATGGCTCGGCGGACACCAACGTACCCATCGTGGAGAGTACGCAGCTCTTCAACGCGCTGAAGATTCTCGGCCGCGAGTGCGCCTTCGTTACCGTCGAGGGGCAGAACCACCACATACTCGACTACGAGAAGCACATCAAGTGGACGCATACCTTCTACGCCTGGTTTGCCAAGTATCTGCAGGATGACTCCACTTGGTGGGACACGCTCTATCCGCCTAAGAACCTGAAGTAACAAACACCGCGAATGGAAAATCCCAAAGGCCTGTATCCGGCAAACTTCGAACAAAAGATTGGTTTCGACGAGATTCGCTCCATGCTGCTCTCGTACTGCCAGAGTCCGCTCGGTCGCGAGCGTGTGGAGGCGATGACCTTCTCCACGTTGCCGTCCGAGATACGCGAGCGTCACCGTCGCACGACGGAGTTTGCGGCCATCCTGGCAGAGGCAGCCGATGTGCCGGCCTCGTTTGCCGACCTGCGGCCCTCGCTACACCGCTTGCGCATCGAGGGCACGCACCTCGAAGAACAGGAGATGTGGCAACTCTACCTCTCGTTGCAAACATTGCACGCATGGGTGGCACTCGTCCGCCGCGACGACGAGGAGCATTCGTATCCCGCGCTCGAGAAGATGGCCGAGGGCGTCTTCACCTTCCAGAGCGTAACCCGCCGCGTGGAGCAGATTCTGGACAAGTTTGGGCGCATCAAGGACGAAGCCAGCGCCGAACTGGCCGATATCCGCCGCCAACTGCGGCGTGCCGAGGGCAGTGTCAGCCAGACGTTGGCACGCATCCTGCGCAGCGCACAGGCTGAGGGCCTCGTGGAGAAAGACGTGGCGCCCACCATGCGCGACGGCCGGCTTGTGATACCCGTGGCGCCTGCACTGAAGCGTCGCATCGGTGGTATCGTGCACGACGAGAGTGCCACGGGCAAAACCGTCTTCATCGAGCCACAAGAGGTGGTGGAGGCCAACAATCGCATTCGCGAACTTGAGGGCGAGGAGAAGCGCGAGGTGGTGCGTATCCTGCGCGAATTCAGCGAGACGCTGCGGCCCAACCTGAAGGAACTGTTGCGCGGCTTCGAGTTTCTGGCCGACGTAGAGTTCGTATGGGCCAAGACGCGGCTTGCTGGTCAGCTCGGTGCCGTATCGCCGCAGATAGCCGACGGACCGCTGGTGGACTGGACGCTGGCACGCCACCCGATACTCGACCTTTCGCTGCGCCGACAGGGCAAGAAGATTGTGCCGCTGGAGATAGCGCTCAACCGCCGGCAGCGCATCCTCGTCATCAGCGGCCCGAACGCAGGCGGCAAGAGTGTCTGCCTCAAGACGGTCGGCCTGTTGCAGTATATGTTGCAGTGCGGACTGCCAGTGCCGATGGGAGAAAACTCACGCACAGGCGTCTTCGAGAGCATCTTCATCGACATTGGCGACGAACAGAGCATCGAGGACGACCTGAGCACCTACAGCAGTCACCTGCTGAACATGAAGAACATGATGCGTGGCTGCAATCCCGCCAGCCTGCTGCTCATCGACGAGTTTGGCGGCGGTACCGAGCCGGGCATCGGAGGTGCCATCGCCGAGGCCGTGCTGAAGCGTTTTGTGGAGCGCGGTGCCTTTGGCGTCATCACCACGCATTATCAGAACCTAAAGCACTTTGCTGAAGACACGCCGGGCGTGGTGAACGGAGCCATGCTCTACGACCGCCAGCGCATGGAGGCGCTCTTCCAACTCCAGGTGGGCAGCCCGGGCAGTAGCTTCGCTGTGGAAATTGCACGCAAGACAGGCATTCCCGAAGATGTGATTCGCGATGCTACCGAACTGGTGGGTCAGAACTATGTGAACGCCGACAAGTATCTGCTCGACATCAGTCGCGACAAACGCTACTGGGAGGGGAAACGTCAGACCATACACTCGCGCGAGAAGCAAGTAGAGCAGGTTATCGCGCGCTACGAAGGCGAACTGGCCGAACTGCAGCAGCGTCGCAAGGAAATCCTGCGCGAGGCCAAAGAGCAGGCGCAGCAGATAATACGCCAGTCGAACGCGCTGGTGGAGAATACCATACGCGAGATTCGCGAGGCGCAAGCCGAGCGCGAACGTACCAAGTCGGCGCGACAGGAACTCGACGCCTATCGCCAACAGCTCGAACAGGAGCAACAGCAGGAGCAGGATGCACTCATTGCCAAGAAGATGCGTCAGATTGAGGAACGCCGCAAGCGAAAGGCTGAACGCAAGAAAGACGGTACCCAACAGCCAACTGCCACTATCCAGCCGCCAAAGGCCAATGGCCCAGAGGCACTCGACATAGGCGACTACGTACGGCTGAAAGGGCAGACCAGCGTGGGACGCATCGAGGCCCTGCAAGGCAAAAAGGCAACGGTGGTATTCGGCATGATGCGCACCGTGGTGGAGGCCGACCGTCTGGTGGCTGCGCAGAAACCCAAGGAGACGCTTGGCAGCGAAGTGCCCACAGTGAGCCGTCAGACACAGGAACTGACGCGGCAACGCAACCTGAACTTTAAACAAGAGATTGACGTGCGTGGAATGCGCGGCGACGAAGCGCTGCAAGCCGTCACCTACTATGTGGACGATGCCATTCTGGTGGGTTGTGCTCGCGTGAGGATACTCCACGGCACGGGCAACGGCATCCTGCGCCAGCTCATTCGCCAGTACTTGCAGACGGTGCCTGCTGTACGGTCGGCTCACGACGAGCATGTGCAATTCGGTGGCGCAGGCGTCACCGTGGTGGAACTGGAGTAGAAAGTGTCAGCTCCAGATGCTATAAGTTAAACTGATTGACGGCGCGAATGACGTGCGCCACCTCCTCGTCGGTCATCACAGAGTTGATGGGCAGCGAGAGTTCCTCGCGGTGGATGCGTTCCGAGAGTGGGAACTTCAGGTCGCTCCACTCGGCGTATGCTTTCTGCCGATGCGGCGGGATGGGGTAGTGGATGAGCGTTTCAACACCATTGCGCGCCAGATGCTCCTGCAGCGCGTCGCGCTCGGGGCAGCGCAGTGCATAGACATGCCATACGTGTGCTTCCGGCTCTTCGGGCATGGGCGGCAGCGTCACGAGCGGGTTTTGTATCTCGGCGTTGTAGCGCTGTGCTATCTCACGTCGGCGGTCGTTGCGGCTGTCGAGCTGCGGCAGCTTCACTTGCAGCACGGCGGCCTGCACCTCGTCCATGCGGCTGTTCATTCCTTTCAGGTCGTTCACGTACTTCTCGGTGCTGCCGTAGTTGGCCATAGCGCGGACGGTGGCAGCCAGTTCGTCGTCGTCGGTGCAGACGGCGCCTGCATCGCCCAGCGCGCCCAGGTTTTTGCCCGGGTAGAAGCTAAAGCCCGATGCGTCGCACAGATGACCGGCTCGTACGCCGAGCTGCATGACACCTTGCGCCTGTGCCACGTCGTCCACCACCTTCAGACCGTGTCGGCATGCCACTTCGTTGATGCGCTGCATGTCGCAACAGCGGCCGTAGAGGTGCACCGGCAGGATGGCCACTGTGTGCTCCGTGACGAGCGGCTCTATGTTGTCGGGATCGATAAGGCACGTAGTGAGGTCCGGCTCGCAGAGCACGGGCCGCAGTCCGGCGTTCGTGATGGCCAGTATGGTGGCTATGTAGGTATTCGACGGCACGATGACCTCGCTCTCCGGCGTCCAGCCGAGCATCCGGCGATAGGCCATGAGTATGAGCGTCAGTGCCTCCAGTCCGTTGGCCACTGCTACGCAGTGACGTGCGCCCACATACTGGGCAAACATCTGCTCGAAGCGTTGCGTCTCTTCGCCCAGCAGAAACCATCCGCGGCTCACCACACGCTGGATGGCTTCCGAGAGCTGCGGCTCGAAAGACTGCGTCACCCGTTTCAGGTCGAGGAACGGGACGTGTCCGTCGAACTCCTGTGCCGTGTCGGCCAGCATGGCGCTGAGGTTGTCGCGGTCAAGTCGGATTTCGTAGGTGTCGTAGCAGACAGCGCGGCCGCCAAAGCCTTCCTTGCGCGATATCTGCGTATCGCTGCACCACCAGCCGCCCGTCTCGTTCGATGTGCCGAAGTCCACATATTCCATCTGGCGGTAGCGCTCGCCGATGAGGTGGCGGAACAGCAGGTCGAGGGCGCCCGTCTCGCGAGCCTCGGTCGTGGCTGCTATGTACTGCACGTGTGCCACTTGGCGCGTCTCGTAGATGACGCTGCCGGCCACTATCTGTGCACCGTGGCGCACGAGGAACAGTTTTATCTCGCGTGGGAAACGCTGCATCAGCATTTGCATTTCCTGGCAACTATAGGGCGGTGGCACTCCGCGACGCGTCTCGTCCGCCTCCAGCAACTGCCAGTATTCCTGCAGGCTCTGCCAGTCACCCTCGGGCATGCGGTCGATATAGAATCCCGCATCGATGGCACGCCGTGCCTGACGCAGGTGAATCGACGGCATCCGCAGCTGGTTTCGTAGGGCCACGGCCGTGCTTACCAATCGGTGCGTCAGCCGGCCCTTGGCGCGGAACACCGCGTAGAGGTCCTCGGCACTGGGCAGGATGCTGTAGATGTAGGGCGCCGGCCGATAGACGAGTTTCTCGGCGCGCAAGTAGCTCTCGTAGTAGCGGAAGATGGCCTGCAGGACGGCTACCACCTCCTTCTGCGTGATGTCACGCTTCATCATCAGTCCGCCGTAGGTCAGTCCCAAATGCGAATAGACGCAGCGCTCCTCCTCAACCCAACAGGCCGGCAGCAGTGCCACCAGACTCTCGCCGTCCAGTTCGGCGTGCGTGGGTTCACCACCCAGTTCGCCGCCTTCGTAGACCATCACGGAGCAGTCGAAAAACTGCTCGCCGTGGCAGTCCATATAGTCGCGCTTGAGCATAAACGTGCCGTTCTTAGACTGCTGGACAAAAGCGTCCCACGTCTCCCTGCGCGTAATGGAATAAGGAATTACCGTCATCTGTTTTTTGCTCTCAGACCTTGCCTTCTGGCTGCAAAGATACGGCAAACGAGCGGAACGACAAAAGAAAAGCCCCGTTTTTCTTTTTCGTGTTTTTTTTGCACAATGGGGTTGGCACTGACATCCTATTCTTTTTTCGCCCAAAATTATAGTGTGAAAATAGAACATAAATTCAATACATAGAATTTGCACAAATAAAACGGAATCTGTAAATTTGCAGCAGACAACATGCTTTTTCATCTTCATCATGGCACGCACCAATATCATTCACGTTCAGCGTCTGAAGACGCCTTGCGGCGAACTTATCCTCTATGCCTACAAAGAGCGGCTCTGCATGTGCGACTGGGCCACCTCCTTCGACCAGCGCTCCACCAGCCTCATGCTGCGGCAGCGACTGAAAGCGGAATTCGAGGAATCTCCCTCGCCCGTGCTGCGCGAGGCCGTGAAACAACTCAAGGCTTACTTCCGCCGCCGCTCGATGGTCCTCAAGGTGCCGCTGCTACTCGTGGGCACGGATTTCCAGAAGAAGGTGTGGAAGGCGCTGCTCGACATCCCCTATGGCAAGACGTCCACCTACGGCGAGATAGCCCGCCGCCTCGGTAAGGAGAACGGTGCACGTGCTGTAGCCCGTGCATGCCACGACAACATACTCGACCTCTTCCTGCCCTGCCACCGTGTGGTGAGTAAGGGCGCCGGCCTATGCGGCTACGCCGGCGGAAAAGCCGTCAAGCAGTGGCTGCTCGACCTCGAGGAACAGACCCTCTTCCTGCCCGAAGCACTTCCCGAGCCGCCCGCGGAAGAGTGACGGCGAAGTCAAAGCCTGAAAAATCACAGCCAAAAGAAAAAAAACTCAGAAAAGTTTGCACACAATCTAAAAAAGCCATACCTTTGCACCGCATTTGAGAATTCAGCTGCGAAGAACAGTTCTTACACACACGTAAGTTTGGAAGTTTGGGTGAGTGGCTGAAACCACCAGTTTGCTAAACTGACGTACGGGTTACCGTACCGGGGGTTCGAATCCCCCAGCTTCCGCTGAGGCTCTCAAATGTTATGGCGCTTTCGTCTAGCGGCTAGGACACATGCCTCTCACGCATGGAACACGGGTTCGATTCCCGTAGGCGCTACGAACCTTTACAAATTAGGAGAATCAAGAGCAAGGCTTTATCAACAAGTTTTGCTTTTTTCTTTTGTATTGAATCGTTCGTAATTTGTTGACGGACAAAGCCTGCCGCAGAATAGCCTGCTGAGGCTACCAAGAAGGAACCTGCTACAAAAAAATACTCAGAAGTTACATCCCGTCAGCGTTAGACGTCTGTTGCACGAGACTATATAATAATGAAGGGCAGCCCTGAACGAGCTGCCCTTCGTGTATTTAGGTGGGAGGTTAGAGTTCCTTGTTGAGGAGCATCTTGCCGTCGGCATCCATCACCCGGAGCGTTATCTTCCCATTTTGGATATCCATTCGCAGGGCCGAGTTGTAGCCTTGCACGAGGGTGGGGAAGTGGGCATCTTCCGTTGGCTCCAGCAATTCGTATGTCTGGGGTTGCAGATGTCCGCACACGAGGAGGTCCACGTCAGCATTGTTCAGGATGGGCGTCATCAGGTCGGCAAAGTGTTTGGCTCCACCCATAGTGGCATCTTCGGAGGTAAAGGGAATTGGCAGGTGACTGATGACAATGCGGTATCGGGCCGTCTTGTACTCGGGCGTCTGGACGAGCTGTTCCAGCCAGCGTGCCTCTTCCTTACGGTACTCGTTGTATGCGGCCAGTATGGTGGTATAGTTCGTGGGGTCATCGTCGGGCAATGCTTCTCCGCCATCCAGCATCACCACTTCCAGGTCGCCCCAGCGATAGGCATTGTAGTTCTTTCCGCTTTGGTGGGGGAAGAAGTCGGGGAAATAGTCGGCTGCATCGCCTTTTGTCTCGTGGTCTCCACGTAGCATGTTGAAGTCTTGGCGAGTGGCAAAGAGTCGTATGCTGCTGTTGATGAACGAGGCGTAGGGCTCTTCGCACTCGGCTGCGGTACCCGAGGGGGCTGCCACCTGCATGTTCTTCATGATGTCGCCAGCATAGATAATGTGGTTGGCCGTCTTGTAATCCAGTACATTGAGAAACTTCTCCAGTGTCTCGGTGCGCCCCAGCATGTCGCTCAGCACTATCAGGTGATGCTCTGATGCGGCAGCGTCGAGGGTGGTAAACTCATACCAATCCGACTCGTACTGAGTGGAGATCTTGGCGCTGTAGGGCTTCATCTCATCAATCTTCTGCGAGCAGATGCGGTATTCATAGGTTGTCTTGTTCTCTAGCGAGTCGATACGTACACGGAAGTTCTGTACGGGGAGCGCCACGCTGGGAGCCTGGATGTGGTCGTATATCTGGTGTTGCCCTTCTATATCCTGATAATACTTGGTGGCGGTAGAGATACCTTTTTTACGCAGCTCCACCCAAGCAAAGGTGGGAATATCGTTTTCAAACACGATGGTGACTCCATCGTGGGATAGCTCCTGCAGATATGGTCCGCTGCGGAAACATGTGTTGGCTGCAGACAGGAATGCCGGAATGAGAAGAAAGAGAAGCAGGCACAGGCCTCTTACTTTTCCAGCAAGATTGTGTTGAGAATGTATGTGTATCATTTGTTCAGTATCTTTTTATGGTTGACAATCATGATGCGACTGGACTGGCCCTTGGGGAGTTTGCGTCCCATGAGGTCGTATCGGCTATCCTCGTCCGAGTGGGTGAGGCGTGTGCTTTCCATTCCGTCATCGAGCATCTGCAGAACACGGAAATCCTCCTGCTCCTCGCTGTAGGGGATGTAGGCCGAGCCGGCTGCAACCTGCTTCGAGGTGGATTTCAGGAATCCCACTTCGCCGTTCTTCACTTTCAGCAGTGCCATGCTGCCCGAAGTGATGTTCTTCTTATCTTCACAGCAGGCCACCAGGATATTTCCCTCGATGGGGTCCACTTGTGTCGGAGTGCTCAGGAAGGTGTAAGTGCCCTTGGCGGCATGAATCACCACAGCTGTTATAGCGGGAATTACCGGCTTTGTGTAGGGTACCAAGTAGATTGCTCCATCCTTCTCGGTCACACTATATACCTCCACGCCCTCGGGCACCTCGGCCGGGAATGAAACACTCAGCACCGCCCATCCCGAACTTTGCACCGTCACTTGGTGGTAGGCTCGCTGTAGCGTCCACGATGCACAATATCCTGGGTACAGATAGTTCTGGCCCGAAGCCACGATATTGCCATCGGTGGGCTTGCCATAAAGGCCTTTCTCGCCCGTCGAGGGATTGGCTATCGAGAAGAAATCGTTCGGCATGGAGGCATCGGCTATCGTGAACATACCCTCGGTGTCGTATGCGATAGTCTGTGAGGCTCCGGTGTTGTCTGCCGTGATGGGCAGAGACTGGTCGGCTGCGGGGCTTCCCACCCATCGTCCCATGTAGTCCTGCATGGTGAAGTGATTGCCGCTGGGTGTGAGGTGGAACACGGTGCTGCCGTCGTTCATCGCCGCATCGTTCCAGTGCAATGTGAGCTGTCCGTCCACCTCTTGCTCTCGCATCACCTTCTGCTTGCTCTGGCGCAGTTCGAAGGCACGATAGGCATTCGTCAGCCAGTAATAGCCTTCTACCACTGGGTTCAGTGATTCGCCGGCCGTTTCCTCGTAGGTCTGTGAGGCCTGTGCGAGACGCTGGCACACCTCCTCGGCCTGCTCCTTCGTGGTGTTCTTGTCATCGGCCTGTTGCTGAGCCTCGTCGATGCACGCTCTGAGGGTGCTGCTCATGAGCGGTGTCACCTGTCCGGGATTGTCTCCACATGGATAGAGTGCCAGCACCCCTCGCGCATCTCCCAGTGCCCTGCGGATACTGAGCGATGGGGTAATCTTGTCTTCCTCTATCGGTGTGAGCACATGCAGGTCAGCCACACTATGTGCTGTAGCGGGGGTCTCAAAGAGTGCGGCATTCTGTATCTGCTGCATGATGTACTCATTCTCGGGCCATGGTGCATTGTCGTTCTCCATGCGCAGGTTGAACCGGTGGTATGGCCGGGCACTGTGCACCACCAAGTGGCGGTCGTAAGGGGCCACGTCAAGATAGGAATAAGCCTCTCCCGAGCAGCTCTGTATTATGTAGCCGCCCTTCTCCGACGAGCGGAGATAAAAAGTTTTGTTGGCTTGGTTTACGGTGGTGCTGCTCGCGAGATACAGATAGGCATGTTCGCCGTTCTTGCCCATGGGATTGGCATAGTCGATGGCGTTGCCATATTGATCGCGCAGTGCATTCGTGTCATACGAGTACAGATAGTTCAGGCCATCCTGCACCATGGTGCTCAGCGTATAATATCCGTCTGGTATTGCGCGCTCAATCTGTGCTCGCATGGGGCAAGCAATCATCACGCAGCATGCCGATATCATCGCTGCGCCTTTTCGTGTCGTGTGGATTATTTTCATCGTCGTTGTCCTCCCGTTTCCTAATCGTCTATGCCGGTGGTGATGTATATCATCTTCTTATCGGCCTTGCCGTTCTTTACCATCTTATCCAAAAGGACGGCACCCTGCGTGGACACAATCTTCAAGTTAATACTGCCATCGGCAATGTCGATGCGCATACCGCTGTGTGCCCCGATGTTGTATTCCTCAAACTGGTTGCCCTTGCCCTTGTAGTTCTTGTCCATGTAAGTATATGTTTTGGGGTGATAGTGTCCGCTTATCAGCATGTCGATGTCACACTGCTTGAGCAGCGGCAGAATGAGGCTGATGAGCTGTGGCTCACCTCCAAACTCGTCGGTGGGTTTATTGTTATCCAACAGCAGGGTGAAGTGGCACACCACGATACGGTATTTGGCCGTGCGGAATTCGTCGGTCTTTATCAGTTCCTCAAACCATCGTGCCATCTCTTCGCGATAGCTGTAGAAGGCAGCCATGCCATAGTATTCCTGATGGTTGTCGAGCTTGTCCTCTCCGCTGTCCAGCAGCACTATCTCCAGGTCGCCCCAGCGGTAGGCATTGTAGATGTGTCCGCTCTTGTGCGGGAAATACTTCATGAAGTGGCGTGACAAGTCGCCGCGTGTCTCGTGGTTGCCACGCACAATCTCGAACGGCTTGTTCTGTGCAAACATGTCCACGCTGACATCGATGTAGCCCTTGTAAGGGTTCTGTGATTGGTCCTGCATGTAGTCGTTCATGTCTCCGTTGTATATGATGCGGTCGCATGTCTTGTAGTCCAGAAAGTTCAGCAGTGCCACCAGCGAGTCGGGCTTGTTGTGCATGTCGCTGGTGATGAAGATGTGGTGTTCCGTCTGCAACGGGTCTTGAGTGGTGAAACTTTTCCAGGCAGAAGTGTACATACTGCTCGTTGCCAGCAAAGTTCTTGCACCTTCCGAGTTGAGCGACTGCACCTTGTGTGCTCTCACACGATATTCATACTTGGTGGCAGGCTTCAGTCCCTCGGCACGAATGGCAAAGTTCTGCACTGGCACAGACGAGTTCTTGGTGCTGAGAATCTGGCTGTACGCCTTCACGCGTCCATTCTCCGTCTGGAAATACTTTGTTGTTTCTGTCTGTCCTTTCTCGCGAATCTCTATCCAAGATATGGATGGAAGGCCATGTTCAAATACCACTGTGACACCGTCTGTGGTGAGTTCCTGCAGGTACGGGCCGTGTGTCAGCCACGTCTGTGCCTCTGCACGAAATAGTGTAAAGGCCAGGGTCGCACTGACTAAAAGAAATCTTTTATACATTATTATATTATAGGTTTATAGGTGTGAATTGTTGTTTAGGTGTGAATTGTCGTTAGCTGCTCATTTCACAGCACAAAGGTAGGCATTTTATTTAATTTATTTAAGCATCCGACACTTTTTTTCGCCTTCTGCTTTTAAAAAAAAGATAAAATGAGGGACACTGAATGGATTTATTTTGTATATTTGCACTGCCTAAATTCAAAATTGAACCGAACGATTGGTTATATTAACATTTTTATTACTTAACTTTCTAACAATATTAAAGCAATGAAGAAGAACATTATCTCATTAGCATTATTGCTATTGCCTTGTTCGCTCTGGGCTGATGATGTCACCGTAAGCTCGGCCGAAGAATGGCAGACTGTGTGTTCTAACTCAGAAGCTTACGCCAGCGGTATCATTACCTTAGGCGCAGACTTCGAGGTGACCACTGCTTTCTCGGCGGCCTTTACAGGTACGCTCGATGGACAGGGCCACACCATCACGTACAACCTTACCAACCCTGGCAAGGTCGGACTGTTCAGCTCCACCGGCGAAGGAGCAGTCATCAAGAACCTCAAGGTTGCCGGTACGATTGAGGCCAACACAGGCGCTGCAGGCTTGATCTATACAGTGAATGGTGCCACCACCATTCAGGATGTGAAGATTAGTGCCAACATCACCTCCAGTTCCTATCCTCTGGGCGGTTTCGTCGTTGATGGTAAGAACAAGCTCACCATCAAGGGCTGTGAATACACTGGAACTATCTGGACAACAGCGTCTGCTTCGGCCGACTGTGCAGGTTTTATCAGCCGTGTCACAGGCGATGGCGCTTTCAGCATTGAAAACTGCTCCTTCAGCGGAACGGTGAGAGAGGAGTCCAAGTCTGGTACCGCTGCCGCCGGATGGCGTGCATCGGGCTTTGTCAGCACAGTGGAGAAGATTGCCGCGCCTGACGAATGCTTCTTCACCAATTGCTCCTACACGGGTACCATCCTGCAGGGCAATGGTTCTGTGCGTCTGGGCGCCTATGTGGGCAGTCCCAACTCCTCCAACATGAGCTACTATTTCAAAAACTGCTTGATGGCTGGTACCGTACAGCATTGGGTGAGCAATAGCAACTCCACCTACGACACCGATTACAACAATATTATCGTAGGTTCCACGAGTAAGGCTGGTAAGTTCTATAGCGAGAATTGCTATATTGTTCCCTCTGTCTGCCTTACCGAGAGCTATGCCAATTCTCCCGCTTTTACTACCAGCACCGAGGCTCTTCTCGCCAGCGGAGCTCTTTGCTACACCCTCAATGGCGATCAAGAGAATATTAACTTCTTCCAGACACTGGGCACAGATGCCATGCCGGTACTGGACAGCACGCACGGTCGGGTGTATGCCAACGGTCGCAAGCATTGCAATGGCGACGACTATGAAGGCGTAACATACAACAATACGGGCGGTACTCCCGAGCAGGACAAGCACAATTTTGTGGATGGCGTCTGCGATTACTGTCAGGAGTTGCAGCTCGACGAGGATGGCTTCTTCCATGTAGTCAACCAGAAGGGTTGGGATGTGGCTGCTGCTCAGATCAACTCTGGTAACGTAAGCCTGAAGATTAAGCTCGAGGCCGATGTCGAGCAGCACAGCACGCTGGCCAGCGGCTTCTTCGGCACGCTGGATGGCCAGGGCCACACCATCGATGTCACGATGGGCTCGGAGGACAAGACAGACACCAAAGTCGGAAGCGGCAAGGTATCCCTCTTCGGTACCATTGGTGCTGCCAGCATTCGCAACATCGTCTTCACCGGCCGCATGATTGGTTCATGCGCTTCTGCACCTATTGCTTCTTATGCAAGCGTTCCCATGACAATCGAGAATGTATTGTCGAAGGTCGAGGTCATCCAGACCACTACGGCCGATGGCAACTGCTCGGGTATGATTGGCCAGGCCAGTGCGGGCATTCACTTTGTGAATTGTGTCTTTGCTGGTGAAATTAAGGCCACCAAGGATGCCGGTGGTTTCATGGGATGGTCTGATGCCTGCACCCACACACTGGACAACTGCCTCATGGTTGGTGAGGTGATGGTGAACCAGGGCGCCATGTCCGTCTTCTGCCGTATCAAGTCCAACAACACGGTCAAGATGAACAATTGCTACTATGGTCCCTGCTCTCCTACTATTATAAATGGTAACGGCTCCGAGATTTCTTCCAATGCCAAGTTGGTAGAGCCCGAGCAGATTACTTCTGGTGCGCTTTGCTATTTGCTCAATGGCGACCAGAGCATCATCAGCTTCTATCAGACTCTGGGCACTGACGAGTACCCGGTTCCCTTCGCCACTGGCCATGCTCAGGTGTTTGCCAATGGTCACAAGCATTGCAATGGCGATGACTATGAAGGCATTACCTACAACAATGTGAGCGGCGAGACAGTGCAGGACCCTCACGACTTTGTGGACAATGTCTGCTCATACTGCGGCACGATTAAGACCGACGAGAACGGTGTGTTCCACATCCTTAGCGAGAATGGCTTTGCTGCTTTCTCGCGTACCGTTGGCATTAATCCCAATCTGGACGCAGTGCTCGAGAACGACATCAGCGTCGAAATAGGTGGCGAGAGTGGCTGCCCCATGGTAGGTACCCCCGTGGCCTACGAGGGCGTCTTTGACGGCCAGGGCCACACCATCTATGCTACGGTAGATGCAGGTTACGCCACCGGTGGTATCTTCAGCACAATCAAGGGTGCCACGATTAAGAACCTCACCGCCGAGGGTACAGTATCTCATGCCACGCAGGCAGGCTTCATCGGTTCGGCCGATAGCAAGAGTGCCCTGCTCGAGAATGTCATTGCCAAGATGGAGGTCGAGGGTACGCTTAACGTAGGCGGTCTCATCGGTAATGCCAATAGCCTCTCCGACAAGACAATCACCTTCCGCAACTGTATGTTTGCTGGTAAAGTCACGTATGTGGGCTCCGCAGGCGGCAACGGTATGGGAGGCTTCATGGGCTGGTGCGGTTCAGGCGCCAACTTCGCCTTGGAGAACTGTATCATGATTGGCGACATCGACCTGAGCACGAAACCCGAGAAGACGGCTCAGTTCATCCGCGCCAACAATGGCTGTAAGTTTACGGTAAAGAATTGCGCCTACATTCCTGCACCTGGCATCATGTATGTCAATGGTCACACCGGCGAGGCTAACTCCACGCCCATTGCATGCGACAATGCTGCCGACGGCCAACTCTGCTACGCTGCCAATGGCAACAGCTTCCAGAACCCCGTTTGGTATCAGGATATCGACCTCGATGATGTTCCCTCACTTGACGACACTAAGGGTGTGGTTTACAGGTCGGCCAGTGGCTTTGCCTCCAACCCCAAGGATGCATACGCCCAGATTGTCAGCGACCTGCAGGTAATGGCCGAGTCATTTGCCAACGTAGAGGAGCATCCCGCACAGAATACTGTGGTCGACGCTTACCTTTTGGCAATGGAAGCTCTGAGCGAGTGCACCTCCTTCGAGCAGGTTGTCAGCGCTTACTATCCTGCCATCGAGGATGAGTATCAGAAAGTGGTTGCCAGCCAGAAGGCATACGCCGGGTATATCCAGAAGGTGGAGCAGACACGCCAGTACATCGAGGATAATGCCAGCGACTTCCAGGGTGGCCCTGCTTTCCAGAAGCTCGAGGCATATCTGAGCGACGAGCTCACTGATCCCTCTTCTGAAGAATTCCCGAATGGTTCCTTCGGCTACATCATCGATCCCGAGAACCTTCTCCTGGATGCCGAGGGTCTTAAGGCTGAGATTGAGTTCATCGACCAGCTGATAAGCGACGCCCTGAACGAGGGTCTCAACCCCGGTGCCGATGCTACATCATTCATTGCCAATGCTGACTTCTCTAACGGATTCACCTCTTGGGAGGGCACCAGCATGACCTCTGCAGCCAAGAGCGAGAGCTACGAGGGCCGCTATGTGGCCGAGAGCTGGTCGGACAATGCATTCGATATGCACCAGACCATCACGCTGCCCCAGAATGGTGTCTATGAGCTCACCTTCAACGGCGCTTATCGTATTGCCGAACAAGCCAACAGCCACCAGCACTCAGCAATGGTTTACCTGAATGACAACAAAAACTATCTGCCCGCCGTCTTCGAGGACATGCTTCCCGTGGCCGACGCTCAGGACGGTGTGAACTGCTGGCTTACTGGCACTGCCGACTATTCCATCAAGGACGATATGCAGGAAGTCATTGGTTACACACCTCACGGACAGCAGGGTGCTGCCTGCGCATTCTTCACAGGTCGCTATCCCGTGCGCCTCTTGGCCAATGTCACCGATGGCACGCTCACCATTGGCTTCACCAACAGCCATGTGCTCACCTCAGGCAAGGAGTGGGCTGCACTGGGTAATCTCAAGCTTACCTATCTGGGTGAACTCTCTGAGGTTGGCGACGCAATGGATGCCACGCTCGAGAATATGAAGGCTCGTGCCGAGTATCTGCTGGCACAGGATCCTGAGAACGAGAGCGCCGAACTCGTGAAGTTCTATCCCAACTTCGATGCCAAGCTGCGCAGCGCACTGCAGGAGAAGATAGACGCCATCGCCACTACTACGGATGCCGAAGGCAAGTACGCCCTCGTCCAGGAGATTGGCGACCTCTTCGAGCAGATTCTTACCTGCAAGGCCAACTACGCTCGCTTGCTGCAGATGAGCGACGCCTTCATGGTTGCTCTTGATGCAATGTCCCAGGCTGGCGAGATTTCCGATGACCAGGTTGCCGAAGCCTACAAGGTTATCCAAGCTACCTCGAATGGTTATCTCGACGGTCTCTACACCAGCGAGCAGGCTGCTCTTGGTGGCGACCTCTCGACTTCCAGCATGTATCCCACTTTGAATGACGAAGGCATCTACGAGGTCGCCAATGGTGTTCAGCTGAACATCTTTGCCGCTTTGGTAAATGCCGGCAACACCAAGTTCAATGCTGTGCTCACTAACGATGTCAGTGTGGGCAACGGCTTCGTGATGATTGGTAACAGCAGTTCGCCTTATGCAGGCACCTTCGACGGACAGGGCCACACCGTTAACGTCGATATCTACAAGGACAAGACGAATTCTGTAGGTCTCTTTGGTACGGCTGGTGACGCCACCATCTGCAACCTGAAGGCTACTGGCTCCATCGTTGGTAGCTATCATGTCGGCCTCGTAGGTCGCAGCGTGGGCAAGACCTCCATCATTAATGTAGAGAGCAACCTCAGCTTGCTCGGCTTCAATAATGTGGGTGGCTTCATCGGTAACGCCTCCAATGGTCCTCAGCTCTTCCGCAACTGCTTGTTCTCCGGTAAGTCTGCCGTGGATATGACGCTCACGGACGCCAGCGGTGCAGGCGGCTTCGTAGGATGGTCTGCTAATAACACCATGACCGCCGACCACTGCCTCTGCATTGGCGAGGTGGAGGGTGCTCAGCTGGCTTACTATTTCCGCGTGAAGTGCGATGGTACTATAGGCACGGCCGGTGCTGACGGTTGCTATGTGACCGCCGATCATCTGTATCTGCTCAAGCGTGGTTGCAAGGACCAGCAGAGCGATGTGTACGGTCAGGAAGCTCTCGTGAGCGGTACGCCGCTCTGGTGGGGCGAGTTCTTGACAGACGTCATCGATGTAGTCGAGGCCAGCCAGGTTGAGAGCGGAGAGATCTGCTTCCTCCTCAACGACGGTAACACCTCCACTCCCACTTGGTTCCAGAACCTGGGCGAGGATGCTAATCCCGTGCTTGACAACACCCACAAGGTGGTTTACAAGCTCGATGATGGCACCTACTCCAACAGCAATACTCCCGACGGAATCGAAGGTGTAACTCAGGACAATGATGCACCCATCGGCATCTTCCGCCTCGATGGCGTGCAGGTAAAGAAGGCCCAGAAGGGTATCTACATCATGAATGGCAAGAAGGTGGTTGTCAAGTAACCAATCCTTTCTTGTGAATAATCGAGTAAGAGGCGGACAATGTCCGCCTCTTACTTTATATGCTCATCATGATCATTGCCTTGCGGGTGCAAGTCCCGGGTGGGCCCTAATAGCGGGAATCATATAGCCAGGGGAACCAGAGAAGTGCGGCCTGTGTGCTATGGGCGTCGGGCCGTCATTCGTAGGTGTATGCGAGCCCGTATTTCTCGCAGAGGCGTCGCAGCGTGCCGTCGGCCTTCATCTGCCGGATAGCAGCGTTCACCAGTCGCAGCAGGTCGTCCTGTCCCTTACGCATCAGCACGCCGATTTCGCCGTGCGTGAACGGCGCATCCATGAGTGGCGCCGCCAGACACGAGTCGGCTCGCACATAGTAGGGCGCTTCCGTGATTTCCGTTATCATCACGTCGGCTCGGCCGGCTGCCACGAGGGCCGGTATCTCCTCGTTCCGCTCGTGGCGGAGTAGGGTGGCGTGTGGCAGGCGCTGTATGGCGAACTGCTCGTTCAGTCCGCCCGGGTTCACCATCACGCGCACGTCGGGACGGTCTATGTCGGCGAGCGTACGGAAACGCAGTGAATCGGTGGCGCGGCAGAGAATGGTCTTGCCGTTGGCCAGATACCCCTCGCTCATAAGCATCTTCTGGCGGCGAGCATCGGTGATGGTGATGCCGCCGATGGCCAGATGGATTGGCGAATGGTCCATCATAACGTCGGCCGTCAGCGTTGGCCACGTGGTTTTGAAGAAACTACAGCCTCTGATGCCGATGCGCCACGCTATCTCCGCTAGCACATCAATGTCAAATCCCCACCACTGCTGCGTCTCCGGCTCACAATAGGAGAGCGGTCTGTAGTCGCCTGTCGAACCTACAATCAGCGCGCCGTAGCGGACGATTCGTGCCACCGTGCTGTCCGTCGGCACATCCTCCTGCAGCGACAGAATGTACACCGAGCGCTGCCCGTTCTTGCGTGCGAAGTTCAGAGCGGCGGCCAGCGAGTCCTCCGCGAAGAGCCGCGACGAGTCGAAGTAGTAGCGTCCGTCCTCGCCGTTCGGCCAGCCGCCCACGTATCCGTCGTGGTGCATGGCGTGCCGCACAACGCTGTCGAGTTGGCTGCGCTCGTGGCACCCTTGCGTGGCGGCATAGCTCACCATAATGCCGCGCTTCGGCTGCGTCATAGAGTCAATCCGCAGCGTGAAACCCTCGGGATGCCGCTGGCTGTACGTCCAAACGCTGTCTGCGATGGCCTGAATGCGCCGCCGCTCGGCAGCCTCTTTCGAGCACGAGGTGCACAGGGTCAGCACTATCACGCCGCAGATCGCTGTTGCGACTACCGCCAGCAGCCAAATTCGAATGTTTTTCATTCCTTCGTCCTCCTTTTGCCGCTGCAAAGATACGAATTATTCCATCACAACCAAGTGTGCCGTCTCTGTTTTCTCGTGTCATACCCTCGTCTCCCTCCTGCCGTTTTCCCTCGCGCACACACTATATATAAGGTATGTTTCGCGGCTTGGCAGAAAAAAGTTTGAAAAAAGTTGCAGAAAGATTTGGCCGGTTCGGAAAGTTGGCGTATCTTTGCACTCGCTTTCGCTCTAAAAACGGGGCGGTGAAGCAACGTTCTTTGAAAGACTGCACACAAGACAGAGAGAGATGTAGTACAAGATACATATCTATTCGAGAATAGAGAAAAGCGAGAACCGTCAGTCCTTGAATATAAGGACGGAGAGATGCCGGACGAGCCTTCCCGTGGAAAATTTCAACAGACAGCTTCTTTCCTTGCTTTTTGGGGCGAGGA
>Ga0310694_10001879_pt1 | contig 22680 bp, 25 predicted proteins | sample 174DNAGHGhighgp2_FD_203884 | JGI IMG/M metagenome (GOLD analysis project Ga0310694, IMG submission 203884) | Sheep rumen microbial communities from Palmerston North, Manawatu-Wanganui, New Zealand - 1742 DNA GHGhigh gp2 (v2) (version 2) | ecosystem: Host-associated > Mammals > Digestive system... | reverse complement strand
GTTAAAAAAGAGGCAGTTCAACTACTGCCTCTTATATTTTTTCATAGATGAAAACAACTCCGGCAGCAGGGCTTAGAAGTTTAAGCAACAACAGCAACAGATGTTTTCTTTTATATACATATTATATCCTCTCTGGTTATGAGATTTTGATGTTTTTAATTTCTTTTGTCAAGCAAATATCTCATAAATATCAGATATTTTTTATTGAAAGATTTTTGTGATGATGATATTGTGAGGCGTTTTTTGTAATTCTTATCACTCTAATTTTTATATTTTTATGGTACATTTAACATTTATAAAACAAACAGAGCTATGTGCATATGGATGGTTTTTACCAAAAAATATCCATTTAGTATATAGTTTAGCCAGATTTTTGAATGATGCTTATGGTAAGCCTTCTGCCTTGGTTGTTGCTCAAGATGATTCTTGTATTGCTGTTGGAAAACTTGTTAATTTGGTTTTCAGGGTACATGGCATTCAGGTTACTGAGGCTTTATCGAATGCGGCACAAGTTGGGCAGAGTGAAACATTTATTCAAAATCTACTGAGTAAAGCCGATGTGCAAAAAACACAGCACATTGTGGTTGTTTTGCCTAAAGCGCAATTTGAAAAATTTGTGCAAAATACTTCTCTTTTTCTCTTGGGATGTGTTAACAGTGCGGATAATTGGAGAAATATGTATATCAGTGCACAAAAATTTCTTATTTCATCTTCCTCAGTACCTCATTACCAAATTTATGAAGACTTGCTTAATCGTTTTATTGATTCTGTTAATTTGTCTTCTTTTGCTTAAAAGTTATTTTTTGTAATTTGAATTTCGCTCAAAAAAAACAGCCGGTTTCATCCGACTGTTTTTTTATTTTTACATATCTATATTACGCGCGATCGTGATCACTCGAACGATTAATAATCTTTGTTTGCAGATTAGTTTCTTTATTTTCTTTTGTTTCTTTTTGAGCCGTCTTAGAATTTGCAGCAGCTACCAAGCGTTCTGTTTTACTATCTATTTCTTGCTCTGTAGAAACTTTACCTTTCACATCTACGGCTCTGCGCTGATTTGACAAAGCATCATGTGTATCGTTTTGTGCTAATTGGTCTTTTATACGAATGGTATCACCTCTTCTCTGCATCGTATCAAACCAAGGCATTTTTTCTGTTTCTTTCAGACTTTCTCTGCATTTTACACGAAAACCTGCATCGTTATCCCAATATTGTGATAATTTATCCCAAATAACACTTTTATCTGTTGCATATGCCCAAGGAAAACGTTTTTTAATATCCGGTAATGCTTCTTGACCTTGAATTTGTGCTTCCGTTAATTTTAATAAGTCAGCATCATTTTCTGTTTTTCCATTTGCAAGGGCTTCTGCTTTTGCCATATTATTATATTGTTGTTGATATACTGCTAGTCTTTCGGCTGCTGTTGCTTGTCCTCTCTCAACACGTTCTTTCATTACTGCATATATTTCTTCTTTTGAGGGGCCTTTATAAGCATAATCATATGGTCCGTCGCCTAGTTCAACATTGTTACCTTTGGCTGTGATTCTAAGGTGCATTCCCAGACCGGTTTTTCCACTATTATCTAAAATTTCTCCGCTGGTTAATGATATTTCTTGTCCATTAATCACTAATGTTTGATTAACCGCATTCCTATTACCTTTAACTTCTACTGTATAATCTTTGCCATCTATTTGATATGTGTCAGCCATTATTTTTCTCCTTTATTAGTTTTTTTGTAAGATAGTTGGTTATCACTTAAAATATTCTTAATTTTTGATTTTAAAACAAAAAAATCCCCTTACGTAAAATACGCGGGGATTAATTGCAATCCATATGAACTTTTTCTTAAGCACTTAAGTGTTGGATTAAAACCGTGACATTGGTTATAAACAGTTTTACCGAGATTGCTAACAATAACATACCAAAGAATTTTTTTAATAAATATATTGTTGCTTGGCTTAAATACTTCTTTAAAACACGAGATAATCTGATGGTTAAATACACACAAAAACTGTCTGCCAAAACCGCTAACAAAACATTAATATCTGCGTATTGTGAACGAATTGATAATAACGTGGTTAAAACACCGGCACCGATGAATAACGGAAAAACTACCGGCACAAATGTGCCATCACCTTTTAAATCCGGACTTTCACAAAAAACATTAATATCTAATATCATCTCAATACTGATTAAAAAGACGACTAATGAACCGGCTATGGCGAATGACGGAATATCTAAACCGAATAATCTTAAAAATGCCTCTCCGGCGTAAAAGAAAAATATCAATAATGCCAAGGAATACCAAAATGAGCGGCGCGCGCTGATGTGTATTTTTCTATTCTGCATACTTATGACTATCGGAACATTCCCCGGTACATCGGTTATAGCAAATAATACGACAAATGCGCTTAGAAATTGGCGTAAGTTAAAATCTGTAAAAAAATCCATTTTCGTTCCCTCTTTTATCTCATAAAAATTTATCTGGCGCGCAGTATATGTTTATATTTTTTTTTGTAAAGAGGATTTTTTTCTCTTGTCTATATTTTAGAAAAAATCGAATCTCCCACCAACTAGAAATTCGCGCCACACTCACGAACGGGCACATCCGCTCATTGGAGAGCATTCCAAAAGTAGACTATGTGGAAGCTCCGGATCTTCTGGTTCTGGCAAGTCTTCTCAAGAGTGCTTAGTCCTACCATTAAAAAGAGAGGTACCCATCACGGGTACCTCTCTTTTATCTATATTTAACATGCCGAGCATGATTTTTTTGCTTCTCAAAAAAATCATTTTTAGCTTTGCTCGGCATAAACAGCCTTACGGCTGTATGCTACACGCACAGTGCCACTACGCGTGGCGCGGCAGGGCTTGCCCTGCACACTTATATCTCATCCCAACCTTCAACAGCTGTGCTCTGATTATATGATGACACATTCGCTTCAAAGAAATTTCCTTTTACATTCCCTTCCCCATTCGTATCTGCCACCTTCTCCAACTGTTTGTATGGATTTTCATCATACCCTTTATATCTCGGCTCCATACCAATGTCTTTTAATCTCTTATTGGCAATAAACTTCGTATATTCTTCTATCGTCTTTTCATTTATACCGATAATACTATTGCCTATTATATGATTACTCCAATTTATCTCTTGCTCTACCGCTTTGTCAAACATCTGATAAATCTCTTCTTTATTAAAATATGTCGGATCTTCGTTCATTATCTCTTTTATCATATTGGCAAAAATAACACAGTGCGTCAATTCATCACGGTTAATGTACTTTATCTCATCTGCCGTACCTATCATCAAACTCCTTGCCGCTAAATTATAAAAGAAATTAAAGCCATTATAAAAATATACCCCTTCTAATAAATAATTCGCCAATATAACACGGGCAAAGTTCGCATCTGTCCTGTCATCTATGAAATTTTGATAAATCTCTGCTATATATTTGTTTCTTTCCAGTAATACTTTGTCTTCTCGCCATTTATCATAAATTTCTGCCCTCTTCGCCGCCGGAATAATGCTCTCTATAATATAAGCATAACTTTGTGAATGTACTGCTTCTTGATAGGTCTGTATGGCTAAAATCAAATTCACTTCAGGCGCTGTAATAAAATCACTGATGTTCGGCAAATTATTTGTCTGTATACTATCTAAAAATACTAAAAAAGATAATATCCCGTCATATGCCTTTCTTTCTGAATTCGTCATCTCATCATAAGCTCTTTTATCATCAAACAACGATACTTTTTCCGGTATCCAGAAATTTTCCATCATCAAACGATATAACTTATTTGCCCATTGATATTTAACGTTATTTAAATTAAACAGATTGGTGACATTTCCGCCTATCATACGACGATTTGCTATTTCGTCATTTCCACTGATATTGAAAAGCCTTTTTTGTTTCATTTCTTTACTCCTATCCTGCACAACTGACACATTCTGATTTTTCCAAACTTGAACCATCTTTTTGTATGGTTCTCGTGTAATATAAAGTTTTGATATTTTTCTTCCATGCACCCATAATCGTTTTATACATATCAATTGCCCTGATATTGCGATTTAAATTGTACATCAATTCTATTGATATGCCGGTATCTATCCACTTATTAATATGTGACATTATATCTACCACTGTTTCTTGGCTGATATTTCTGTTTTCCTGATAAAACCAAAACTTCTCCCTAATATATGGCGGACAATTCGGAATAGAGCCCTTGCCGTGTGTTTCCACAAAAAACTTGCTATAAACCGGCAATACCGATGCTGTACACCCTTGTATCAATGATGAACTGGTATTCGGTGCGATTGCTGATATCTGACTGTTCCTAATTCCATACTTTTGCAAATCACTAAACACCTGTTTCCATTCTTCCTTATGCACCGCGTTTTCCTTAAACCAGTCATAATCATGACCTAAAATAATGCCTTTACTCCAATCAGAACCCTCATATGCACCGAATGTTCCCTTCTCTTTAGCCAAGTTAATGGAAGCACGAATGTTATATAAAGCTATCTTTTCAAACAACTCATCCACATAACCGGCAGATAATATGTATGGAACATTATTTTTTGCCAGCATATCTGCCAACCCCATTGCCCCTACCCCAATGGTACGATAGCGCTTATTATGCTGTTGTCCTTCCAATACCGGTACACGGGTTAAATCTATCGCATTATCCAACAAGCGAACCGATGTTTCGCATATGCTTTCTAGCTCATTATCTGAATCTATATTCGCCAAATTAATGGAGACTAAATTACAAACGTGTACCAAACCATCTGTTGCCGTACGTACGACTTTACCATCTTTCAACTCATCAGCGGCTATGTGGCTAGGTCTTACATTTGAATGTGATTCCGTACATAAATTCGTACCGACAATGACCCCATCGTGCTTATTCGGATTAAAGCGATTTAATGTATCCTTAAAAGCAATATACGGCATACCTGTTTCTACTTGCGAACGCATAATTTTTTTCAATAATTCTTTTGCCGGATAAAATTTATAAAGTTCAAGCTTACCGAATGAGGCATCTAAATAAAGTTGATTATAGGCTTTTTCAAACTCTTTACCCCATAAATTTGCTAAATCTATACCGTATTTTACCATCACTTCATGAGGGTCCACCATCAGCCATTCTTCATTATTTTCTACTTTTTGCATAAACATATCCGGCACGACCACCTGCGGAAAAATATCGTAGGCTTTCATACGTTGGTCCCCGTTTTCTGTTCGTAACTCCAAAAAGTCCTCTATATCTAAGTGCCACATATCTAAAGATACTGTTACAGCGCCTTTGCGTTTCCCTTGCTGATTAACAGCCACAGCCGTATCATTTAATATACGTATCCATGGGATAACACCACCGGAGGAATTTTTAATACCTTTAATACGTGCCCCCTTAGCCCTAACTCGTGATACATTCACACCTACACCACCGCCGAATTTTGAAATTGCCGCCACTTGATCTATCACATAAAAAATTGATTCGCGACTGTCTTCCATCGCAGTTATAAAACACGAACTCAAATTACCATTTGGACGGCGTAAGTTCATTAACAACGGTGTTCCCAAAGAAATCTTTCTATCTGCCAATTTTTCATAAGTATCTTTTACTTTTTCCATACGCGTTTGTTTTTCTTCATTCTGTTCTATTAAAAGCGCAATGGATAAAAACATATCTTGCGGTAATTCCACAATTTTATCCTTAAACTCGCACAAATAGCGTTTAAGTAGCAAATTTGCACCGGCATAATCATATACAAAGTCAAACTCAGGATTTATAAATGATGCAGCTTGTTTTATTTCTTCTTCAGAATATTTCTCTTTTATATCAGCGCTATATATACCGTTTTCTATTGCGAAATCTAAAAATTTCACGTAATTATAAGGAGGATTATTTTTCGGCATATTCCGATTTAACGATGCCTGTTTATACAAAGAGAGCATTTTTAAGCGACCGGCAACATTTTTCCATTCCGGCTCTTCGACGGACGTCAGACTCAAGATATTCATGGTAAGTGCAGTAAAGAAATCAGATGTTGTCATACCATCTTTCGCAAATTCCTCCAAATTAAGCAGAGGCTTTTTTGCATCTAAAGGAAATCCTTTGCAGACATCGTTTAATAGTTTTTGCACTTTAAATATTGAAAACTCTTGTTTTTCTCCGTTTCTTTTAATCAGGCTTATTGTCATTTGTTCCTCTTTATCTTATGATTTGTTTGGATTAGCATATGCTGTTGTTTGGTGTCTGTAAAGCAGGCTAAAAAGTTATGCTAAGTTTTTTTATATTATTCATGCAATATTGCTCAAATACAAGTGCTTGCTTGTATGTATTTTATAATTTTTCACAATTACAAAAAAAACACTTGCATTTATATTTTTTTTAGCATAGAAAGTATCTTGCCTGTGAAAAACAGGTTTACCACGTTGTTTCAGTTGGGGCGTCGCCAAGTGGTAAGGCATCGGCTTTTGGTGCCGACATTCGTTGGTTCGAATCCAGCCGCCCCAGCCAGATGAGAGAGAAGTTGCATTTTTTAATGCAACTTCTTGTTTTTTCATCATAATTTTCGGTTCGCAAAATTGCATATACCCTGATTGTATATTTTCGTTATCATTTGCTTCAACGCCTTTATCCGCAAGGCTTTCCATCGGTTCGTATGGCAATGGTTTATTATCATCAGGATTGGTAACTTTTACAAACTCATTGAACGGAAATCTTAACTTGTAACTGATTACCCCCTCGGTCAATGTAATGTTCTCAAATACAAACTTTAAGAGAAGTCTTTTCAAAGGCGAATCTCCAAAGCAATTTGTAAATGCTGATGGTTCTTTACCGAAGAAGCCTAAACCAGATTTTGTTGGTAGACGAAACTTTAGGAATAAACCTTGGGGAACAATTGTGCAAAAAAGCGCAAGCATTTCCGGTTATAATACGGTCCATTACGAACAGGATCGTACATTAACAACTTTGGAAACAATTTTGTTAACGGGATTACCTCAAGACTGGTTCATTCCAATATGGGCCAGAAATGATGAACAGTTAATCCGTGATGTGATTGGAGAGAGTTTCTCACCACATCATGTCAAAGCTTTGTTACAGTCTTATATAGATTGTATCATTAAAAAGAAGTAACACAAAAAAGAGGAGTTTAGTTTTAGGCTCCTCTTTTTTATTTTTAAACCTATTGCTAACAGGAAATAGGTTATTTACATTATAACAGCATCTTTTATAAAATGCTTTTCTATCATATCTTTTCCTTCAAATTTCGCAAGCTTATCTGGATACATGTGTTGCAGATAATCCTGATTGTCGTAAAAGATAATAGCTGTCTTGTGTCTAACATGTTTAAGATAGTCAAGCATTTGATTAAAACACTCTTTTTGATATACGTTGATGTTTGATGTATCAAAAAAGACATCTACAATATGCAAATTCTTTCTTTTACAATATCTTAGCATCTCAGCGAATTGTCTAGCTACTTCACTAAGATTACCATATATGAATAAAACAGCTTCTTTAGCATTAATGGTTTCAGTTATTGGATTTAGCATTAATTTAAGTCCTTAATATGATTTTAATTGATTGTAAAACCGTAGTTTAAATATTATGATTTTTGGTATTCAACCTATGTTTTTGCAAAATATAAGTTAAATATTATCTTGCTTGTCTGTCTAAATATCTTCTTAAAGTGCCGCGGCCAACGCCTAAAATACGAGCAATTTCTGATTTTGATAGTCCTTTATCCAAGAGCTTTTCAATGCGTTTAGCATTCTTAGAGAGCTTTAGCTTTTTTGATTCGGCAGTAAATGGGCGTCCAAGCTTTTTGCCTTGTGCCTTAATATTTGCTAGGCTTGATTTTGTTCTATCTGAAATTAGTTTTCTTTCAATTTCAGCAGCTAAACCGAAGGCAAAGGCCAAAACTTTACTTTGTATATCATTGCCTAAGCGATAATTTTCTTTTAATGTCCATACCTGACAATTTTTATTTAAGCAAGTTTCCAAAATACGCATAACTTCCAATAGAGAGCGACCTAAACGCGAAATTTCACAAGAGATTAACACATCATTTTCTTGCAAATTATCAAGCAATCCACCTAATTTTCGATTTTTTAATGTTTTTCGGGAAGATATTTTTTCTTCAACCCATCTATCTATGCTAATGCCTTCTTCTAAGGCGAAATTTTCTATTTCAAAGCGTTGATGTTCAAGAGTTTGTTTTGCTGAACTAACGCGTATGTAACCTATTGTAGCCATTATATTTTCTCCTAGAAAGTTCGTTAAAAGCCGGTTCATTTAATAGAACGTTTTTGACCATGTTGTAAAATATTGCTTATGCGCTTGCTATTGTGGATGATTTAAAATGCTTAAATACCTTGATTGATAAGGCTTTTAGGCATAATCAGAAGAAAAATTAAAAATAGGTAAAAAAGTGGTTGACTTTAACGTTGGTTTGAAGCAAAATGCATCCATTAAAACGAAAGTATGATGTTAAGGATTGAAACGTGTTATCAAGTAAGAATAAGGTATATGCACTGATAGCTGATAAGAAAATTTCGCACCAAACAGCGATGTTTGAGCTGTTAGTTAATGAAACGATTCAGGGTGACAAGATAACAAAGAAAATCTTATGTCAAATTGAGCCTGATGATACCTTATTGGTTCAGAATGTTTTATATCTTGGTAATTCGGTTGGTGATGTTGCCTCTACTTTAAATAAATTGGCAGAGCAGCAAATCAACCTTTGTCTGATAGATGAGAATTTATCGTTTAAGGCAGAAAAACTATCGGAATTAGCCCAAGCTTTGTTGATTGCCCTAGAAATTCATAAATCACTTATTTCCTTAAAGTCAAAAACTGCATTGCAAGAGCGAAAGGCAAACGGGATGAAACTTGGTCGACCATTTGGCTATCAACCAGCGTTAAAGCTTGATGACTACAAAGATGACATTTTAGCTATGCTCAAATCCGGCGCTACAAAAGACGAAATCGCCAAGCGATACAACGTCTGCCGTAGCACGATTTATAACTTTGTAAAGAGAAATCTGGAGACTGCGTGATGGTTAAAATTCTTATCCATTGCCACATATATTACCCTGACCTTTGGATTGAATTAAAGCATTGTCTTCGCAATATTAGTTCGTATCCATATACTTTGTATGTGACAATGGTTGAAACACACCAAGAAATTATTGACGATATAAAAAATAATTTTCCAACAGCTAAAGTTGAAATTATAGAAAATCGTGGTTACGATGTCGGACCTTTTGTTCACGTGCTTAATCAAGTTGATTTGAGTGAATATGATTACGTAATTAAGATTCATACTAAGCGTGATATAGCCCTTGGAATGTTGCTGAATGATTTTAATGTCAGTGGGGCAAAATGGCGTCAGTATATGCTTGAAATGGTGAATACATCACAAAATTTAGAAAAATCTTTAACTGCATTTACTAAAGATGAAAAATTGGGAATGGTAACGAATTACCGTTTGATAATAAAATCGCAAGATGATAATAAAGAATACTCAAAATTTGCTACAGAATATCTGAAAAGCCATGGTTATAATATAAAAGAATACAAATTTGCCGCAGGAACAATGTTTATGGTTCGTGCAAAGTTGCTTGAACCACTGAAACAATTGAATTTATCTCTGAATGATTTTGAAATTCCAGAGGATAGCCATCAAAAATTGAATCTGGCACATATTATTGAGCGTGTGATTGGGGCACTTGTTTATCAGCAAGGATGTCAAATAAACGATGTTTTCTCTTCCTCACGCCGACTGGCTAAAGTTATCCGCCTATGGTATAAATTATTGCATTTTGTTTATCGTCGCAAAACCACTGCAACTGGGAAAACTATCATTAAAATATGCAAAGTGCCAGTTTTTCATAAACAAGTGCAAAATAATATTTTTTCTATACCAGTCTTTGATTCTATAATATGCAATTTCTGGAAATTTTTAAGAGTAAGTCATATTATTTCTGAAAAAAAATTTATCAGAAAAACTATTCTCTTTACTGAAGAATATAAGCTTATAGAAAATTCGAAGTATTTTGACAAAGAATGGTATTTTGCACACAATCCTATTTTAGCTAAAAAGCATAAAGATCCTATAGCGCATTATCTTTTACGTGGGTGGAAATCGGGAAATAATCCATCAGCTCAGTTTGATACAGGAAGTTATTTTCTTTTGCATCAAGAAATACTAAAAGATGATATTAATCCTTTAGTTCATTATGAACGTTATGGAAAATTCAATAATTATCAAGTTTATCCTTGTTCTACATTGCCTGATGATAGAAAACTTTCAACTGGTGGTTTGTCTATTGTTTCCAATTTGCTTAATATATATGGCCAAGGTCAAGCAGCAAGAGATTTTCTAACAATGCTCAATATGACTGATATAAAATATGAAGTTAGGACAACATATATTATAGATCGCCCGACTATATCAAAAGAAGAATATAAAATGTTCATGCTTACCCCGTATTTGCGTTATAAACCACGGTTGATTATGGATACAGAATATGAAATTTATGAGCCAGAATATTACAACATCAAAACGGTTTGGTGGGAGTTTACCAGTGGCTATATGGAATTTAAGCCTCAGGCATTTGTAGGGGCAAATGCATTGGTTGTTTTTTCAGATTTTTGCTATAACTATGTGAAAACATTAGTTCCGGACGCAATTAAACTTTATAAAATTATTTATCCGTTTAATAAAAATTGGACTATTAATAAGTCTGTTGAAGATACACGAAAGTTGTATCATTTAAGAAACACAGATTTTGTGTGTTACTTTAATTTCGATTATTGCTCGTCATATATCCGCAAAAATCCTGAAGGAACGATTAAGGCTTTTGCTCGTGCATTGGCTGATAAAAGTGATGCCTATTTGATTATTAAGACTGTCGGATATGATAAATTTCCCAGTTTAGCCAAAAAATTAAAAGCGCAAGTGCTTAAGCTCAATATTCAAGATAAAGTTCTTTTTATTAATGATTATATGAGCCGAGATGATGTGATGACGCTAATGAATGCAAGCGATGTATATTTATCACTTCATCGAGGTGAAGGACTTGGTTTGGGTATGCTGGAAGCGATGTCTTTGGGAAAGCCAGTTATAGGGACAAATTTTGGTGGTAATACCGAGTTTATGACAAAAGATAATAGCTATGTGGTTGATTATCAAATAGTAAAAGCAAAAAAATATGATATTTCACCATACAAATATGTTAAAGAATATGCCGAACCGAATATTAATGAAGCGGCCGAATATATAAAAGAATTATATGAAAATGCAGAACAAAGAAAAAATATAGGTCAACGTGCTCAAAACTTTGTTGAGACGTATTTCAATCCACAAACATTTAAGCAACAAATTTTAAATATTATAAAGGAGAGTGCATAATGGCAACTTATTACATTGTTTCTGGTGGTTTTGACCCTATTCATGAAGGGCATATTGAGATGATAAAGGCATCAGCTCAAGCTTCTGATGGTGTAATTGTTTTAGCTAATTCAGATGATTGGTTATGCAGGAAAAAAGGTAAAAACTTTCATTCCATGAAAACACGCCGTGCAATTTTGGAAAATCTAAAAGGTGTTATTGATGTTTTAGAATTTGATGATGCTGATAATTCTGCATCTGACGGTATTCGTAAAGCACGTGCCAAATATCCTCATGATTATTTGGTTTTTGCTAATGGTGGAGATAGAGGCAAAGATAATATTCCGGAAACGCCTGTTTGCCAAGAATGTCAAGTCGATTTGGCTTTTGGTGTCGGTGGAGATAATAAAGCCAATTCTTCATCTTGGATTTTAGAAAAGTGGAATAACAAGGCAAGTTAAAATGGCAATTAATTATCAATTACACGAGAAAGGTGACAGACCTTGGGGAAGCTGGGAAGTTATTGCTCTGGGGCAAAAGCATATTGTCAAAAAAATATCTGTTAATCCACATGCTTCTTTATCTCTGCAACTACATCATCATCGTGGTGAACACTGGGTTATTACGTCCGGTCATCCGACAGTGACATTAGGAGAAGAACAACAAGAGTTATCTCCGGGTAAAGCTGTTGATATTCCGAAGGAAACAAAGCATCGCATTGAAAATCATACTAATGAACCGGTTGAATTTATTGAAATTCAGATGGGTGATATTTTAGATGAAAACGATATTGTGCGCTTTGTCGACATGTATAACAGAGTACCAACTGGCAATACAGGGAGATAACATGACAATCTTTGTATTTGATATGGATGGAACTTTAACTCCGGTAAGATTACCAATGATGGCTGAATTTGCGATTCATTTTTATGAGTGGCAAAAAACACACAAAAGTTTTATCGCAACAGGATCAGACTATAAAAAGGTTGAAGAACAACTTCCGCCAACCGTAATTAAGGGTTTTACAGGTATTTACAGTTCGATGGGGAATATTCTCCTCTCTAAAGGATCTGTCGTTTATCAGAAAGATTTTAAGGCTGAGCCTCTATTGTTTGAAAAATTGGAGGCTTATCGCAAAAACACATCATATCCAGGAATGTTGTATCCGAATTATATCGAAGAACGGATCGGAATGATTAACTTTTCTGTTTTAGGGCGCAACTGCCCTTATACCGAGCGAGAGAAATATAGTGCTTGGGATAAAAATTCTCATGAACGAGAAAAAAATGCTGCCGAATTAAGAAAGTTGTTCCCGCAGTATGAAATTGCGGTCGGCGGCTCAATTTCAATGGATATTACGCCTAAAGGGCAAGGTAAAGGACAAATAGCACGCCACTTAAGGCTACAATATCCAGACGAGAAAATCATTTTCTTTGGCGACAAGACTTTTGCCGGAGGCAATGATTATGAATTAGCTTATGAACTTTCACAAATGGAAAATACTCAGGTTGTTCAGGTTAACTCACCTGAGGAAGTCTTAATGTTTTTAAAAAATATGGAGTAAATGATGACAAAAACAGCGTTAATTACAGGTATTACGGGGCAAGATGGCTCTTATTTAACAGAACTATTGCTCGAAAAAGGCTATGAGGTTCATGGTATCATTCGCCGCAGTTCTTCTTATAATACCCAACGTATTGAACATTTAATGCAAAATCCGAAATTACATTTACATTATGGGGATTTGACAGATTCCGTTAATTTAATCCGTTTGGTAAAAGAAATTGAACCTGATGAAATTTATAACTTAGGAGCCCAAAGCCACGTTAAAATCAGCTGGGATTGTCCAGAATTTACGGCAGAAACAGATGGATTGGGTACTTTGCGACTTTTGGAAGCCATTCGTGTCAATGGCTTAGAGAAAAAAACCAGATTTTATCAAGCTTCTACTTCTGAGTTGTTCGGTTTGATTCAAGAGCCGATTCAATCAGAGAAAACGCCGTTTTATCCACGTTCTCCTTATGGTGTGGCTAAAATGTACGGCTATTGGATTACGGTTAATTATCGTGAAAGTTTCGGGATTTTTGCTTGCAACGGTATTTTATTTAATCATGAAAGTCCGCGCCGTGGTGAGAACTTTGTAACTCGTAAAATTACCTTGGCGGCAACGCGTATCAAAGAAGGTCTGCAAGATTGCTTGTACCTTGGCAATATGAATGCCAAACGCGACTGGGGACACGCTAAGGATTATGTTGAGGGAATGTGGCGGATGTTGCAAGCTGATAAACCGAGCGATTACGTTTTGGCAACTGGAACAACAACGTCTATTCGTGATTTTGTAAAAATGACCTTTGCCGAGTTAGGAATTGAACTCGAATGGTCGGGCGAAGGCGTGAATGAAAAGGCAGTTAACAAAGCAACAGGAAAGACTGTTGTAGCGGTTAATCCGGAATTCTTCCGTCCGGCAGAAGTTGAGTTACTGTTAGGAGATAGCACCAAAGCTCGCACCGAATTAGGCTGGAAACCGCAATATGACCTGCAGGCTCTAGCTAAAGAAATGGTTGCCGAAGATTTGAAACTCGCTAAAAAAGAGAAAATTCTCAAAGACAATGGCTTTGAAATCAATACAACTTATGCTGCATAAGTAACTTCGGAGATAATTTTGATGAGCAAATATTTAATAACCGGTGTGGCAGGATTTGTGGGGAGATATTTTGTTAATTATCTCCACCAAAACGAACCTGATGCGACGATTATAGGTGTTGATATAGCGTCTGAGTGTGCTTTACCAATCCAATATCAGCAGATAAATCTGAATGATAAAGCAGAAACTGAGAACGTTATCCTTAATTTTGTACCAGATTATATTGTTCATTTAGCCTCAATCAGCTCTGTTGGACAAAGTTGGCTGGATCCGGCAGGATGTTTTGAGAATAATACCTCCATTATGCTGAATATTTTAGAAACGGTTGCAAAGAACAAGCTCAAAACCAAAATTTTATCAATCGGCTCGTCAGAAGAATATGGTAACAGCTCTAAGATTTTAAGTGAAGATATGCCTTTAAATCCACAAAATCCTTATGCCGTTGCCAAAGCCAGCCAAGAAATGCTGTGCAAGCTTTATGCTACGGGCATGGGCGTTGATGTGGTGATGACCAGGTCATTTAATCATATTGGGCCAGGACAGAGCGAACGTTTTGTAATCCCGACATTTATGCGTCAAATTGTTAATATCAGCCAAGGGGCTGAGAATAAAATGTTGGTTGGCAATATTGAAGTTGCAAGAGACTTTTTAGACGTGAGAGATGTTGTCGATGCTTATTATAAGATACTGCATAAAGGTAAAAGCGGAGAAGTTTATAACGTATGCTCCGGTAAAGCATATCGATTGAAAGAAATAATTGCTATTGCCGAAGAAATTTTGGGCATTAAAGCCAATATTGAAGTCGATCCATCCAGATTACGTCCGAATGATGTAATGTTGATTCATGGGGATAATTCTAAACTTAAAAATATACTCAACAGGCAACCAGAATATGAGATAAAACAAACCATTACTGATATTTTAGAGAGTATGAGAGGGTAAGATGAAGAAGTTTTTCTTCTTATTTGATTTACATATATGCGAAAAATTAAGACTACTATTGGAGGAGTGAATATGTTAAATATAGTAATACCTATGGCTGGCCGAGGCAGTCGATTTGCAGAAGCAGGATATAAAGATCCTAAACCTTTAATTTCTGTTCATGGGAAACCAATGATACAAGTTGTAACTGAAAATTTAACACCAAAATGTGAACATCGATTTATTTTTATCTGTCAAAACCAACATATCAAAGATTATGGATTAGATGAAAAATTACATTCATACGCTAAAAATGTTGAAATTATTGGCATTGATGGAATTACCGAGGGACAAGTTTGTACGGTATTAAAAGCAAAAGAACTCATAAATAATGATGAACCAATGATGACTGCTAATTCGGACCAATATATTGATTTTGATATTAATGATTATTTAGGAGAAATGAAACGCCGCGATTTGGATGGTATGATTATGACAATGAAAGCCAATGATTCAAAATGGTCCTATGCTAAAACGAATGCTGATGGATTTGTTATCGAAACAGCAGAAAAGAAAGTTATTTCAGAAGATGCTACTGTCGGTATATTTAATTTCAAAAGAGGGAAAGATTTGGTCCGAGCCGCAGAACAAATGATAATAGATGATATTCGCGTTAATAATGAATTTTATACCTGTCCTTGCTACAATTACTTGATTAAAGAAGGGCAAAAGATTGGAATCTATGGAATTGGTGAAGAATATAAAGGAATGTACGGATTGGGTATTCCGAAAGATTTAGAGTTTTTCTTGAAACATCCTGTTTCGGAAAAGGTAAAATAATGCAAATACTTTCGCATCGTGGCTATTGGAAAGAATGGATTGAACGGAATCAAAAGGTTGCGTTTGAAAGATCTTTTGATATGGGGTACGGTACCGAGACTGATTTAAGAGATATCTGTGGGAAAATTGTCATTTCACATGATATGCCAAAAGGAGATGAGATTTCTTTTGAAGAGGTTCTTCAAATTATGGCAGGGCGTAATTTGCCGTTGGCTTTAAATATCAAGGCAGATGGGCAAGCCGATAAAATCCTGGAACTTTTACAGAAATACAACCACACAAATTATTTCACTTTTGATATGTCTATTCCAGATCAGGTTGTGCAAATCCAAAAAGGATTATGTGTGTTTACTGGGCTCAGCGACCTGTTGAAAACGCCTGTTTTATTTGATAAAAGTGCGGGTGTTTGGTTGGATTGTTTTGATTCTGATTGGTATGGACCAGAAGTAATTGATGATTTGATTGCCAAAGGCAAAAAGGTATGTATCGTTTCGGCCGACTTACATAAACGCGATACGGATGACCAATGGGACATTATTAAAAAATGTACCTCATTTGGCAGTGATTATTTGATGTTTTGTACAGATTATCCAGAAAAAGCAAAGGAGTATTTTTATGACAAAAATAAAAGCTGTTTTATTTGATATGGATGGTGTTTTGATTGAGGCCAAGGATTGGCACTATGAGGCACTGAACAAAGCTTTGGGGTTGTTTGGATACGAAATTACGCGTTCTGAACATTTAAGCTCTTATGATGGTTTGCCCACCAAGACAAAGTTAAAAAAATTGACCTTGGAAAAAGGGCTTCCGGAAGTCTTGCATAATTTTATCAACGAAATGAAACAACAATATACAGTTGGTATGATTCATAATTTGTGTCGTCCTCGCTTTAATCACGAATATGCGTTATCGAAATTAAAGTCCGAAGGCTATCATATGGCCGTTGGTTCTAATTCAATTCGCATGACGATTGAATTGATGATGGATTATGCGAAACTGACAAAATATTTTGATTTTATGCTGTCCAATCAAGATGTGACAAAGCCAAAACCTGACCCCGAAATCTATCTCACAGCCATGAAACGCTTGGGACTTAAACCAGAGGAATGTTTGATTGTTGAAGATAACGAAAATGGGATTAAGGCGGCTATTGCATCGGGTGGGTATTTATTAAAAGTGGATACCGTTGATGATGTGAATTATGATAATATTCGCCGACGTATTGATGAGATTGAAAAAGGAGGCAAGTAATGAAAATTATGTTTTTGATGGGTGGAAATAACATCCAAAAAAATCAAGAAGATTATCCGTTTTATTTGACAGAAATCAATGAAAAGTTGATTTTAGAAAAACAAATTGATTATTGCCGCGCTCTGAATCCTACAGAATTTGTGTTTTGTGTTAAAGCGAATGATATTAAATCTTATCAGGTGGATTCTGTCATCAAGCAGATTGTTCCCAACAGTTCCATTATTCCCATCAATAATCCAACAAAAGGGGCTGTTTGTACAGCCTTATTGGGAGCTGAATACTTAAAAAATGATGATGAACTGATTATTATGGCAGTGGACGACTTTATTGATGACACTGGTACAGAAATTATTGAATGTTTTCGCAAAGAAAAAGCAGATGCCGGGGTTGTGGCTTTTACTTCTGTTCATCCACGCTATTCTTTTGCCAAAACAAATGCAAAAGGCGAAGTCGTTGAGGTAGCCGAAAAACGCCCTATCAGCAAGAATGCTTTGGTTAGTTTTTATTATTTTAAATATGCAAACGATTTTGTAGAATGTGCCAAGGATGTGATTCGGAAAGATAATCCCATCAATGGGGCATTTTACGTCAGTCAAACATTAAACGAAATGATTTTGCGCCAGAAAAAAGTAGCCATGTATAAAATTTCAAATGATAAATTCCATCCACTTAAGACAGAAATGCAATTGGCGCAATATATGTTTGAATTGAAGGAAGAGAAGGAGAGTAAATGAAAATAGCTAAATTATCCGAAATGACCAAAGGATGGTTTATTGGTAATTTTGAACCATCTTTGTTTAAAACAAATGATTGTGAAGTGGCCGTTAAAAGCTATCATAAAGGGGATTATGAGGCCAAACATTATCATAAAATTGCCACAGAATATACCTGCATTATTTCGGGTCGTGTCAAAATGAATGGGGTGGAATATCAAGCTGGCGATATTATTGTGATGGAACCTGGTGAAGCCACAGATTTTGAAGTGTTAGAAGAAGGAACCACAAATGTGGTGGTTAAAATGCCCGGTGCAAATAACGACAAATATGAAGGGAAAATGAAGTAAAAATAGAACAAATGCCTAGGTATGAGGTGTACAATTGTTTAATATTTCACTTGCCTTGAAAACACCAGAAAGGAAACATAAAATGGATAATAAATACTTATTAGATTTGGTATCACAAAAGGTAAAACAGGCCTGGATTGGGGGCCTGCCGCCCTTCAATATGGATATCATTGATATGGAAGGTTGTACAAACTTTCGTGTGGCCCCGCATTTTCATGGGCAATATGATGTTGTTTGGTTGTACGAAAAAGAATTGCAAAACTACCATGTCTTGTCGTGGAAAATTATTTTGGACGAAGCGATTCGCCTATTAAAAGAGCAAGGCCAATTGGTTGTTCATATGCACCAAAGTCGCTATATGACAATTCCAATGTTGAAACACTTTTTTGGCAGGCATGTGAACCTGGAAGTGGATGTTGATTATGAATCCAAAGAAAACAATGTCTTTGTTTTCAAAATCAAACGCCTCAATTTTACGGATTACCAAAGTGATTTATGGACATTTGCCATGCTGACAGGTGGTAAAAAGGATGAAATTGTGATAAAATTTTTGGAATCTATCCGCCGACATGACCCCAAGAACAGACACGAGATTATTATTTCGGGACCCAAAAAAGAAATTTATGACAAGTATCATGTCAAATATTTGGACTTATCCCAATTCAGGGATGCCGAATATGCCGAAATTTCCAAAAAGAAAAATGCTATCGCCGATATGGCCAAGAATCCCAACCTCTTGATTGCGCATGATCGGTATTATTTGGAAGATGATTTTTTTGAACAGTTTGAAAAATATGGCTATGACTGGGATTTCCTGGCTTGTCGTCAATGTTGGCCCGATGGACACGAATTTCCTTTTTACTGCGCTTTGTATGAACCCGCTCTGACATGGACACATCCCATTAATTGTCACGAATATGCGCATTTACTGGACAACCAATATGTAAATGGAGGGGCCATGATTTTTAAAACCAAGACATTGCAAAAACTCCGTTTTAATTCATTGATTTTTTGGAATGAAATGGAGGATGTGGAAATTACACATACTTTTATGCAGCATTCCATTATTCCCCGCGTCAATTATTTATCCACATTGGTAACAATCCAAGAGAAAAGCTCACGAGCCGCCAGCTTTGATCTATTTGACCAATATGATGGGAATAAAATGCGTCATAAAGTAAAAGGGGTCACACGCTCTGATAGGGTTTTTGGAGTTGGTGCTTCTGGGAAGAAAAGATGGGAGTTTTTTATTGGGACAAAGAAAAAATTTCCCTTCATCAGATTACATATCAGACGTAGGTAAAATAAGATGAAAATAGCATTTATTGTTCAGCCAGACTGGTTATCTGTTCATTTTGGGGTGCGCAACTTGTTTGTGTCTTGTGCAAAGATTTTAGAACAAAAAGGTGTAACCATTGATTTTTTGATCCCAGAAGTTCACGGTTCACAAACCCTGTGGCGTCGTGTTTTTGTGGATTCTTCCTTTTTAACATCACATGTATCAAAAACAAAGATTAATTCATCCAGAAATTACAAAAAGATCAAATCCATCCCTGTGGATTCTGTCACGAGTATTCCTGCACGCCAATATATCGGCACTTCACTAAAAGGCCTTTACGATGTGGCTGTTATCACAAACCCTTGGATTATGGAACAACCGGTAACCATTGACATTGCCCAAAAAATCATGATTTGTTATGATGCCACAGCTAACAAATTTGCTCTGGACAATCCGGGATTATTTCCGTGGGGGTTTGCCCATAATACAGGGTATCAATATGCCTTACGCGAAAAGGTGCATTTTCTGTCTATTTCACCCAAGATTGATAAAGAAATGGTTGATTTTTACCATCCGGAATCACATTCGGCTTTGCCGGCAGTTTTGCCCCCTGGCTTTTTAAATATTCCAGACCTTGATGTCAAAAAGAAAAACATCGTTGTTTTGGCTGCCCCTTTTGACCCACGGAAGGGATTAGTCGATATTCCAAGGTACTTGAATGGATTAAAAGATGATATAGAGGCTGTCCATATTTTTGGCCGCCCTAGATGTGGTAGAAAATTATATAATCAATTTCTTTCGGAATTAAAAGTGCCTTTTGTTCATTATATTGATATTACAAATGATGATTTGATTCAACTTTATCATTCTGCAAAATTTTTATTGTTTCCTTCACTGGAGGAAGGCTTGGGCCTCCCGATTTTGGAAGCCCAAGTGTGTGGTTGTCCTGTCGTAACAACCAATATTCCTCCGATGAATCAAAATGTCATCAATGGTTTTGGACATATTTTGACAGGGGATGAGGCCATAGACCTTTCAAAAATGAAGGATCTGCTCACAAAGCCTCAGGAGTACAACAAATTAAAGACAAAAGCGCAAGAACGCTTTTCACCTGATAAAATTTATCAGCACTTCATGAAAATCATCGCCATGAAATGATAAAAAGTTTAGAAATAAAAATAAAACTCAAAAAATCTAAAAATTACAAGTTAGGAAAGGAAAGTATAATTATATTAAATTTTATCCTCTTAATTGATATTCTAAATTTATATGACAATATAGTGTTTATGGGACAATCATGGGACAGCTATTTTGAAAAATAGCAAAAAAATGAGAAATAACCAAAATAAGTAAATACACCATAACTAATTGATTTTGTTATTTTTATTTATTCGGATTTGTTGTATAGGAATTTAGAATTTGGGCGGGATTTGATAAAAAAAATAACTTGGGAAAATGCTGCCTGAACGGCTTTGAAGTATTTCAATAATTTTGACGGCTATTAAATCTGAAAATTTATGTACGAGTGAAAAATGAAGAGAACATATTTTAAAAACATAGAATTATTAAGATTCATTTTTGTATTGGTGATCATGTATTGTCATTTGTGGCTTATAACATCATCTTTTAAGGATGTTTCTGCGCTGGATTATATTACTAACCATCTTAACTTTAGTGCATACGCTGTTGATTTCTTTTTTATCCTTAGCGGTTTTTTCCTTGCATATACTTTGAATATAAATTTAAGTTTGATTGAATTTATGACTAAAAGAGCAAAAAGGCTATGGGGGGTTGTTGCTTTTAGTATTGTTGGCTATTTATGTTTGAATTTCTTCCATATATCATCATATGGAAGAAATGTTTATGATTATATTTATGGTTTATTCTTTCTTGATAATATTGGTATTACCATACAACATATAGGACCCAGTTGGTATGTGTCTGTTTTGTTCTTTGTTAGCTTGTTTTACTTTTATTTATATAAGGCTTTACCGGAAAGAACTGCAAACCTTATTGTCGGTTTTTTAGTTTGGTTTGCGTATGTCTATCTTATTAATATAAATAACGGATATATAAGCGATCATATTTTGACAACCAATAATGTTTTTTGTTCAGGATTACTTCGAGGTATCGGAGGGATAGGTCTTGGAATTTTTATTTTCAAATTCTATGATGAAATTGGAAAAAATATTCATACAGATCATATATTTATTTTTACAATATTAGAAATATTAGTTATGGGGTGGTGTTTGAGTGCTTTGTGTCTTGCTCCTCACGATATTCATAATTCGATGATTTTTATTCTAGCATTTGTGGCTTTGATAATTCTTTTTTTACTTAAACAAGGATATTTAACCAAAATTTTAGACAATCATGTTTCTGTTTGTTTGGGAAAGTATGCCTATTCGATCTTTTTAACCCATTTGCTTGTTTTTTATTGTGTTAAAGGTTCGATTATTTATCATCAATATGCATTTATTGTTCAGCATCCTATATTGTATCTGGTATTTGTTTATGTCATTTGCATTTTATTAGGTGTGGCAACCTATCATTTTATAGAAAAACCTGATAATAAGTTGTTTCGTAAAATTGGTTTTGTCTCTTATTATGGGAGTATTTTTGCCTTTTTAATTGTCATTAGTTTTTTGAGTTCAGTGATATTTAAGACAAATTTATATCAATACAGAGGAGGCGAGCTTTCTACAAATATTAGCCGACAGTCATTTAATGACGGTTCTGTCGAAGTGAATAATACATCGTCAGGATTTTTAACTTATGGACCTTATGTGGACCTCAAAAAAGGTAAATATCATTGCATTGTAAAATATGAGAGTGTGAACGCTGAAGATTCTTATTTTGAAGTTACGGCAGATGCTGGTAAAAATGTAATTGTTCGCCAATATTTTGCCGAACATCAAAAACAAATATCTTTTGATTTTTATAATGCTTCTAGTCTTTCTCAAGTCGAATTCCGAACTGTTTACGCTGGAAAAGGCAGGCTTAAAATAAAAAATATAAAATTTGAAAAACAAAAATAAAATAAAACCAATAGTTAATAAAATATTCAATACTTTTTCTAACCTCCCTCCATCGTGGTCGGAGGTTGTTTTTTACCTAAATTTCATTCAAATATCTGATTTATCAACGCTTTTAGCAATTTGTTAGTAAAAAAGATTGGTTTAAAAACAAGGGTTTATTTCCCCAAAGCTAAAAAAGTGAAAAAAGGGGGCTCGCGAATGCGTTTTTTCGCTATATAATGCATATAGTAAATCACG
>Ga0310694_10001877_pt1 | contig 22684 bp, 16 predicted proteins | sample 174DNAGHGhighgp2_FD_203884 | JGI IMG/M metagenome (GOLD analysis project Ga0310694, IMG submission 203884) | Sheep rumen microbial communities from Palmerston North, Manawatu-Wanganui, New Zealand - 1742 DNA GHGhigh gp2 (v2) (version 2) | ecosystem: Host-associated > Mammals > Digestive system... | reverse complement strand
GGTTGGATGATAACCTGCATTTCGTCTTGCTCGGAAAGCTGATGGACGGCCAAGGTCCCGTCCGGATCGATTACATAGATATTGAGGGGCTCGCCCGCATGGAAATACCAGATTTCCACCATGTTGTGCAAACGGTGGAACGCCGACATGTCGTTGGCGGTCAGCATGTAATAGATGGTGGAGACGGGCTTTTCTCCCGTCTCGTCATTGCCGAACAGCTGGCGGTAATAGCCTCCTTCCGGATGCGGAACGAGACCCAGTTTTTGGATGTATTCAGTGGCGTCCATTACATACTCTCCTTCAAAATCTCTGTAACATCCTCCGGTTTCAAATCCATATAGCCTGCCGGATAGCAGATGGTGCCTTGGGTGATGCCGGGGATCATCTCTTCGGTGGCACCGAGCTCGCCGATGGTCAGCGGCAGACCGATTTCCAGCATCCAGTTCTTCAAGGCTTCGAGACCGGCTGCGGCAATCTGTTCGTCGGTCTTTCCCTCAGGGCAGACGTTCCAGACATTCTTGGCGAAACGCACGAACTTGGCCAGACCGGGCTTCATGGCACGCTTGTAGTAGGCCATCGAGACAGCGGACAGGCAGAAACCATGTGGGGCGTGTGTCCATGCGCCCACGCTGTGTCCGATCATGTGCACCATCCAGTCTTGTGTTTTGCCACATTTGAGCAGCGTGTTGAGTGCCCAGGTGGCCGTCCACATGATGTTGGAGCGGGCTTCGTAGTCCTGCGGGTTCTTCACCGCTGCGCGCGAGGAGACGATGAGACTGCGCATCAGCCCTTCGGAGAGATAATCGCTGGTGTTGTCGTCGAAATCGGAGAAGTATTGCTCGAAGATGTGGTTCATGATGTCGTAAATGCCCGCTTTCATCTGCTCGTCGGGCACGGTCATCGTGTATTTCGGGTTGAGGATGGAGAATTTCGGCATCAGACGGGCGTCGAACACGTGTCCCACCTTGAATTTGTGCTCCGCATCTGTGATCACTGAGCCGCCGTTCATCTCCGAACCGGTGCCCGCCATCGTGAGGATGCAGCCGATGGGCAGGATGCGCTGGTTGGCGTCGGGATGTTTGCCCTGCAGCCAGAATCTGTCCCAATAGTCGCCGTCGTAGAACACCGAGGCGGCCACGCCCTTGGAGTAGTCGCAAACGCTGCCGCCGCCGAGGGAGAGGATCATATCGACATTGTTTTCGCGGGCTATTTTGACACCTTCGTGCAGCTTCTCCAACGTGGGGTTGCTCATCACGCCGGGGTTCTCCACGATGGTTTTGCCGGCCTCTTTCAGAATGGCCACCACTTCGTCATAGATTCCGTTCTTCTTCACGCTGCCGCTGCCGTAGTTCAGCAATACAACAGGTCCGTAGTTCTTCAATTCGTCTTTGAGATAGTTCAAAGACTCATCACCAAAGTATAATTTGGTGGGATTGTGGTATGAGAAATTTCCTAACATATACTTGAAATTTAAGTTTGCAAAGATAAAAAAAATCACAACTTTTTACCCAATAACCGTTGCATCACCACGGCGCAGGAGGCGTCGCCGGTGATTGACATGACGGTGCGGCCCATGTCGATGATACGGTCGATGCCTGCGGCCACGGCCACGCACTCCACGGGGATGCCGGCGGAGGCGAACACCATCGCCATCAGGGCCAGGCTGCCGCCCGGGATGCCAGGTGTGCCGATAGAGGCCACCGTGGAGGCAAATGCGATCGCTAAGTACTGAGACATGGTGAGGTCGATGCCGCAGCAGGTGGCCATGAACACGGAGGCCACCCCCAAATAGATGGCGACACCGTCCATGTTGATAGTGGCGCCCAACGACAGCACAAAACGTCCGATGTCTTTGTTAACGCCCAATTTCTCAGTGCATTGCATGGTGTAGGGCAGGGTGGCCACCGACGAGTCGCTGGAGAAGGCAAACAGCATGGCCGGCTGCATTCCCTTGAAGAATTTCAGCGGGTTGATTCTCCCGATAAGCCCCACGGCAGAAGCATATACCACCCCCGCGTGTACGGCAAAGCAGAAGTAGGCCAAAGCCAGCAGTGCCGCGTAGTAGCCGAGCACCGCCGGACCGTTTTCCACCACCACGGGCGTGAGCATGCAGAACACACCGAAGGGAGCCAACGCCATGATGTATTCCAAAATCTTGCCCACCACGTCGTTGAAGCTGAGGGTCACTTTGCGGGCCAGTTCGCCTTTCTCGCCAATATGCACCATCGCGATGCCGAAAAACAAAGCTATCACGATGACCTGCATCATCGCCATTGAACTCACCGGCTCAAGAATGTTGTTGGGGAACATGTTCACAATCTGTTCCATCATGGAAAACTGTGGTGTCTCAATGGCATCTGCCGATGTTTCTGCGCTGATATGGATGACGGGAAGTATGTTTTTCACTAAACTTGGAACAAACAACCCTAACGTCACCGCGAAGAGGGTGGTCACCATGAAGTAAAGCAGGGCGCGGATACCTAACTTGCCCACCTTCGAGATGTCGTTCATCGACAGAATGCCCGCCATGATGGAGAAGAGCACCAGTGGAACCACGATGAATTTCAGCAAGTTCAGGAAGATGATGCCGAAGGGTTTGATATAAGTGTTGACAAAATCGGCTTGGTTACGCAGCAGCACACCGGCGATCACTGCCAGGATGAGAGCGATACCTATTTGGGCGGTCAAGGAGGGTTTCTTCATAAGACAAAAGCTTTGTTTCGTTTTTTTTTATTTTTGGGGTATGGCTATAATGAACTTAATAACATGAACATCCCAATGCCGAGGTAGTTTCCGACGGCATATCCGAGCAATCCGATGGCAATGCCGGGCAGAATGACCTCTTTGTTGTGCAAAACAGCGGCGACCATCGGCACAAATGGAGGAGAATTGATCAGCGAGATAGAGGCTGCGAGGGTCATGTCTCCATCGATTTTGAAGATTTTGGCGAAGAGGATCTGCAACACTAACGAGCCGAAAACCGCGAACGCTATATAATACAATATGAATAGGTATTTCGAGAATTCGAGGTCATGAACGTTCACCATCGTGGCGACGGCCAAACAGAAGACATATACGAAGTAAAGCCCTACGTCGAATGTTCCTTCCAACTTTTTTACTGGTTTCCAGAAGGATAGAAGCAGGGAAAGGGTGGTAAGGGTGATGATGATGACTGCCGTGGAGTTGTCCACCGGCAGAATCAGCGACAGTCCGTAGGCAGCTGCGACAAGCAGTATGGCAACGCCGATGCCAACGGCACGGTTTCCGACTTTCTGCCAAAAGGATTTGTTTTCGGACGTTGTGGTAACAGTCTCTTCCTGAGTGTTCTGTGCGGTGTTGACACCTACTCTCTTGTGGAAGAGCCAGCGCACGAGCGGTCTGCCAAGCGCGACGATAAAGATGAGGTAAAGGCTGGTGACCACGAGATCGTATCCAGAGACAAGCAGGAAGAGGTGCTCCGGAAGGTTTACGGCTTTGGCCACGGGCGCGAAGTTGGGGATGCCACCGGTGTATATGCCTGTCATAGCCGCGCTCACCCGAGCGAAATCGGCCGTATCGAGACCTGCGCTGACCGCCTGGCTGCGGAACATGAAGAAGCCTGCCACGGTGACTGCCAAGACGCTGAACAATCCAACAAAGAAGACTTTCAGCACTGTTCCGGTGGACCAGTTGCGGAAGTCGCACCCAAGCAACATCAACGGGATGGAGAGCAGCACTGTCACATTGGAGACGTTGGTACAGATACTTTTTGCACTCTCCCCGATGATGCCGATGTTGCCAACGGTCAAACCGATGATGTAGAGAATCACCATAGGTGAAATTTTTTCGATAACCGGCCATTTTTTTGCTGCGAGAACGACCAGCAGGGGAACGATAATGAGATACAGGATGACGATCATATTTTCAGAAACCGTTAATTTGGCGGCAAAAGTAGTATTTTTTTTCGATGAAAAGCGATGGATAGACGATGAATGAACGATGAATGAACGATGAATAAAGCGATGAATGAAACGATGAATAAAACGATGAATAGACGATGAATGAAACGATGAATAAGACGGTGAATAAAACGATGAAAGTGATGAACAAAGATTGGTTTATAAATAAGACGATGATGATTGTAATTGACGTTAAAGTTGATTATATTTGCATTTTGAAATTAATAACAAAATATTTTGAATTATGAAAACCTATTCATTTGAAAACTTGGATGTTTGGAAGGAATCGAGAAAATTGGTTCTGATGGTTTATCGGTTACAAAATTCATTTCCCCCATTTGAAAAATATGGATTAGGAGATCAGTTGAGGAGGGATGCGGTTTCCGTCTCTTCAAATATTGTAGAAGGTAATTATAGATTTTCGTTTCAGGAACAAATTCGTTTCATAGAAATCTCTTTTGGCTCACTAATGGAAGTTTATTGCCAATTAATTTTAGCATTTGACTTGAACTACATTGATGAACAACAATTATCTGAATGCAAAACACTCATTGACAGAATAAAACAAATGCTCATTGCTTTGAACCGTAAAAAAAGAAAACTATTAATGACACGCCAACCCACCAAACAATGACAAATTGTCAGAACTTGACACCGCTTGTTCATCTCTGTTCATCGTTTTTCATCGTCCATTCATCGTTTTTCATCGTCCATTCATCGTTTTTTATCGTCCATTCATCGCCATTCATCGTACTTCATCGCATTTGGCACGGAATTTGCATAAATCAACGCCGTCAACTAAAGACAATTATTAACTTAAAAGTATTATCAATATGAAAAACATCAAACCTTTAGCAGACAGAGTTTTAGTGAAACCTGCAGAAGCTGAACAGAAAACCGCCGGCGGTATTATCATCCCCGACACCGCCAAGGAAAAACCCCAACAAGGCACCGTCATCGCGGTTGGGCCCGGCAAAAAGGACGAACCCATGACCGTCAAGGTGAAGGACACCGTGCTCTACGGAAAGTACTCTGGCACCGAAATCCAACTCGACGGCGAAACCTACCTCATCATGAAAGAAAGCGACATCTACGCGATCTGTAAATAAGGCAATAGGCATAAGGCAAAAGCCAATAGTTATTCCAAGAGGGCTGCAAGCCCGACATGTGTCAACCCAGGGTGGAGCGAAGCGGAACTCTGGGAACATCAAAAACAAACGAACAAACAAAAAAAAAACAAAACAATGGCAAAAGACATTAAATATAACTGGGAAGCCCGCGAGGGTCTGAAAAAAGGCGTTGACGCATTAGCAAACGCCGTAAAAGTGACACTTGGACCGAAAGGTCGTAACGTCATCATCGACAAAAAGTTCGGTGCACCGCAAATCACCAAAGACGGTGTGACGGTCGCCAAGGAAATCGAATTGCAAGAGCCCATCGAGAACATGGGTGCGCAGATGGTGAAGGAGGTCGCCTCCAAGACCAATGACCAGGCTGGTGACGGTACTACCACCGCTACCGTGCTCGCTCAGGCCATCTTCAACACCGGTCTCAAAAACGTGACCGCCGGTGCCAACCCGATGGATCTCAAACGCGGTATTGACAAAGCCGTTGCTCAGGTTGTCGAGAACCTCAAAGCTCAATCTGTGGAAATCAACGACAGCCACGAGAAAATCGAGCAAGTCGCTACCATCTCCGCTAACAACGATTCTGCAGTAGGTAAAGTGATTGCCGAAGCTATGCAGAAAGTGAAAAAAGAAGGTGTGATCACCATTGAAGAGGCCAAGGGTACCGACACTTACGTGAAGGTGGTCGAGGGTATGCAGTTCGACAGAGGTTACATTTCTCCTTACTTCGTGACCGACACCGAGAAGATGGAGGCCGTTTATGACACGCCTTACATCCTCATCTATGACAAGAAAATCAGCAACATGAAGGAATTCCTCCCGATTTTGGAGAAAGTTGTCCAAAGCGGCCGTCCTATGCTGATTATCTCTGAAGATGTTGACAGCGAAGCTCTTGCAACGCTTGTTGTAAACCGTCTGCGCGGTGGTCTGAAGATTGTGGCCGTCAAAGCTCCTGGCTTCGGCGACAGAAGAAAAGAGATGTTGGAGGACATCGCCATCCTGACTGGTGGCACCGTGATTTCCGAGGAAAAGGGCTACAAACTGGAAGACGCCACCATCGAAATGCTGGGCACGGCTGAAAAAATCACCGTTGACAAGGAGAACACCACCATCGTCAGTGGCAAGGGCGACAAGAAGGCTATCGAGGCTCGTATTGCCATGATTAAATCCCAAATCGAGAAGACCACTTCCGACTATGATCGCGAGAAACTGCAAGAACGCCTTGCCAAAATGGCAGGTGGTGTGGCAGTCATCTACGTTGGTGCCGCTTCCGAAGTGGAGATGAAGGAGAAGAAAGACCGTTTCGACGACGCTTTGCACGCAACCCGCGCCGCTATCGAAGAGGGTATCATCCCTGGCGGTGGTGTGGCTTACATCCGCGCAATTGCTGGCATGAAGGGCCTTAAGGGCGAGAACGAAGACCAACAAATCGGTATCGACATCGTGCGCCGCGCTTTGGAAGAACCTCTCCGTCAGATTGCCAACAATGCTGGTAAGGAAGGTTCCGTGATCGTGAACGCTGTGGCTAAGGGCAAAGGCGACTACGGTTACAACGCCCGCATCGACGAGTACCAACACATGATCGAGGCCGGTGTCATCGACCCGACCAAAGTTTCTCGTGTGGCTCTCGAAAACGCTGCTTCTATCGCTGGTATGTTGCTGACCACCGAGTGTGTGCTCGCTGAAATCAAGGAGGAAACTCCCGCAATGCCTGCTGCTGGCATGAATCCCGGCATGGGCGGCATGTACTAACAGTTAGCGGTTAGCAGTTAGTAGTTAGTAGTTATAGGGGAGTCGTTGTGGCTCCCCTTTGTTGTTTTAAACAATTCCTTGAAAGCCCTGTAGGGGCGACCTATGTCAGCTTAGGGTGAACGCAGTGAGCCATAGGACGGTTAGGCGGTTGAAAGATGAGAAGATGAGGAGATGAGGAGATGAAAAAGGACCGTTTCCATTTCTGGCAACGGTCCATCAATTATCAATTATTGTTTCACGAACGATTTTGTAACCGTACCCTGTTCCATCGTCACTCGCACAAAATACATGCCTGCGGCAAGATCGGAAATATTGATTTGTGCGGTCTGTAGGGGTGAATGATTATTCGTCCCTACACCCGTGCGGACAACCTTGCCGTAAACATCGATCACTTCTACAGATTTAACCTGTACATCGTTCATTGTGCATTGTACATTGACCACGTTCTTGGCCGGGTTGGGGTAAAGGATAATGCTGTTCAGCAAGTAATAGTCAATACCATTAGGTTCGGTGGTTGCGGTTACGGTCGCTGACCAGTCGCTGGCTTGACCGTCGTTACAATTGGCTCTTACTTGGATTTGATAGGTTGTTTCGGGGGTTAAACCGGTGATGGTAAAGCTGTTGTTGCTTGAGGTGACGGTGTTGGCGGCACCACCGGTGGAGTGGTAGCGGATGTCCCAATTGCTTACGTCAGTATTGTCATCCCAAGTGATGGCGATACTTTCGTGCGTGATCGTACCCACAGTGAGTCCAGTCGGGGTGTTACAGGGTAACACTTCGGATGGCGTAGTGAACGTCATGTCAGTACCGCGCTTGGTCATGTAAGAAGTGGTGGCAAATGCACGATACATATAAGTGGTACCTGGGGTGAGGTTAGTGAGGTCGTAAGCAAACACATCACCCGTGGTGGTAACCGTTTGGTAGTCGTTGTCAGAAGCCGATTTCCACTCAAATCCTTGTGCTGTGATAGGTTCACTGCCAGGATCCGTGATGGCACCGTTCATAGTAGCACCCGTTTGCGAGATATTGCTGGCAGGATAGGTGACCACCGTGGGCTCCTGAAGACTGTCAATGGCAGTGGCGTGTTCCAACACCGTGATGTTATCAAGGAAAATACCACCTCCATTGAGAGATATGCCCATGAAAGCAATTTGGTAGGTCGATGTCGGCATGATTAAATTCACAGTGTCATTTCGCCACGAGACGTCAATAGCTTCGCGGCCACCGTAACCTTTCAGAAAATGCCAAGTGTCGTTTTCAGAGGTACGGATTAAAAGCGCGATGCTGTCCTGAGCGAAGGAGTCGCCAAAAGCATCGAAGAAGAAAGACACGGCAGGAACATACATCTGACTGAGGTCAAAAACGGGGGAGACCAAAAGTCCCTCGGATAAGGAGTATTGGGAGGTCGAGTGATAATATACGTATCGGTTGCCGTCTTGCGGGTATTGGAATATGCTGGTGAACTGATGGTTCTGCCAGATGCCACCACCCGTTGTGACAAAGGGTGTCCAGCATCCGAAATCGCCGTTCTCGAAACTTTCATTGTATGGAAACATGGTGATAGCGTCACATTGGGTGCTGAATGTAAGGCTAACATACTCCACCGACTCGCTGCAGTCGGGTTTCACTCGCACGTCGTAAGTTGTGCCCGGGGTCAGTCCGGCGAATGTATAGGTCATGGCGTTGACGGTCTGGGTCGTCCAAGAAGTGGCGGCCGCCGTTCTGTATTCCACAATGAAAACGCTGATGTCCTCCTCCTCTGTCCAGGTGAGGGTGGCGGAGTTTGTTGTTATATTGCTGACTGTCAGTTCGTCCACGGGCTCGCAGTCGGGCTTTGATTGCAAAGTTACGTCGTCGATATAGACATTGGCAGAGGAAGCTTCCAGGCAACGGAAGGCAATATAGTTGCCCCCTCCTGTGTAGTTGTCGAAGTTGACTCGATAGGAGACTTCATTGTAGATACCTGAAGTGAGGTGGAAGGTGTCCAACGCCACAAATGTAGAAACGTCCATCGGGTCGTTCATCACTCCAACTTCAAGGTTGTATGTCTGTGAAGTGGAATATACACGGGCGAAGAATTTCAGCTGCAAGGTGTCTATGGATAGATCGTCGGGATTAATGGGCGGGAGGGTGGCGTACAGGTTGCCGCTGGTGGTGTTGAAGAACAGGCAACGGGTGCCGGTATGGGCATAGTTGTAAAGCGTTGACTGATAGGAATAAGGGAAAGAAGAGTGGATGCGATGCCAGCAGGGAGGCAGGGGGTAGGACAAGGTGCCGCCAGTGTTTCCCGTCTCAAATGTCCACGTCTGTGGAACAACGATAATGCCCGCACAGTCGGTCTTGAAACTGCTGGTCTCGCTTGTATAGGTGCTGTCGTCACACTCGATAGAGAGATACCATTGGTAGGTGGTGGAAGGTGTCAAACCTGTAAATTGATACACACCCGTGATGGAATCCAATGATGCCTGTATGGTATTGAAGGTGTTGTCAGACAATGTTTTATAATGCAATGTAACCTCTTCTGAATTAGAAACCCATGACAAGTTGACAGTCGTGCTGGTAATGAAAGAGGCGTTGAGCTGGATTGGTGCGTCACAGTTGGGAATCACGCTCACCACTATGTCATCGATGAAGAACAACCAGTCGGTGGCACACTCATAACGGAATGCAATGCGCGAGCTGTCAGGTGCGTTCGTCACGTCAAAATTCACCATATATTCATGATAGGAATATTCGGTCAGATTGCTGGCGGCCAACGAGAAAACCTCCACAAAGGTGCTGCTGTCGGCTGGGTTGGTGATGTAGCCCACCTTTAAAGTGCCGGAGGATGCGCCTTCAGGTTTAGCGTAGAAGGTGAGACGTAAACTTTGGGTGCTGACGGAAAATGGCGGCATGATGGCGGTGGCAGACTGAATGTCGGTGGAGCCAAACACCATTGAGGTGGGGGCGCTGTGCGCGTATTGCGTGTAGGTGCCGTTCATGATGGTCATAGGAAGCGATTAATCGGTCTCCACAATGCCTGGAAGCATGTCCCAGCAGTGGGGCATCGCGGCAGTACCATAGCTGTTGAAGTCCTCCTGGAACGGAAATACGGAATAGATGCCACAATCGGTTATGAAATTGTGCAACAGACTCGGAGCCTCGGTGCCATCCTCGCACAGGGCGGAAACATACCAGTAGTAAATGGTGGAAGGTTGTAGCCCAGTGATAGTGAACACACCGTCCGTTAAGGTGGCGGGAACCACAGTGAAGACTGTTTCGTCTGATGTGCGGTAATAGACATTAAAATCGTTGGCGGTGCTGTTCCAGCTCAGGTCAGCGGACGATTGCGTCATGCCGGTGGCGCTCAAGGCCGTAGGCTCCGCACAAGAGGCGTTCACCGTGATGATGAGGTCGTCGATGAAGATACCGCTCACATTGTCCGTGTCAGAACCCGCACCAATGTAACGGAAAGCAATGTAATAGCCGTCCCCCGTATAGGAGTATTGGTCAAAACTGACAGTTTTAAGGGAGTAGTTAGTGCCCGAAACGGGGATTGTGGTCAGCAAAACAAAGGAGGAAGTGTCCATCGGAGTGGACATCAGTCCTACCTGTAAGGTGCCCAAAACATTGGCAGACAAAAATGACTGAGGTTCGCGGGCATAGAATTCCATACGCAAATTCTCGATGGCTTGATCTACTTTCGGGGCGACTAAAAAAGCAGTGGATCCCTCCTGAGCCCCTATTTCCATGTATCTGGTGCCTGAACGAGCGTTGGAGGAAGAGGTCTCGATGGTTGGGAAATACAAGTCGCCGTAATAATCCTCGATGACGCCATGTTGTGCTATTGTCCAGCATACGAACATGTTAGTGTTTTCAAAATCAAGGAAATAGGGAACAGAAACGGGCGCGCAAGAAGTGGAAGCCGTAATATGTTGGTACATACTTTCCGGAATTTCATCGCAGTTGGGCGCTACATCTATTATATATGTAGTATTCGGATTTAAGCCCACCAGTGTGATAGAATCCTCGAATACGACCTCGGAATCCCATTCACTCTCATTTTCAGCACGATAGCGAATGTAGTAGCTGTCGTTCAGACCATTCCAGGAAAGCGAGATGCTGTTCTCCCCGACATTGCTCACAGCCAACTGCTGCACTTTTGGACAGGGCGGGATTTCGTTCAGTGTGACATCATCCACGCAGATGTTCATGATAGTGGTGGAGGCGTTGGTCATGCGCATGGCCAAATGGTTGCCATAACCAGTGAACTCGTTGAACATCACCACGTAAGGTTCTGCAGGGTAGGCCGCCGATTGGATGGTGAACGTGTCGTAGGGTTGGAAGGAGGTGATGTCCTCGGGGTCGCCGATCACACCCACTTCGATGTCGGCACTCACGTAGCTAACGGTGGTTTTGGCGAAAAACTCCAGTTGCAACATGGAAATAGGCAATGCCATGGTGTCTATTTCGGGCAAAATGCAGATGCTTTGGGTGCCTGTGGAGGAAAAATAGAGACAATAGGAGCCATTGTGCGCGTGAGCAGGGTTGAAGTTGTAAGAATAGGGATAGCTGCTGTTGGAAGGCAACCGGCTCCAACAGGAGGGCAGGGGATAGGAGACGCTGCCAGCCACATTCTCTGTTTCGAAATCCCACGCAACCGGCACTTCGTCAATGGGAGAGCAGAGAGTGCGGAACTGGGCCGAAGTGGTCGCGCTGGTTTCCCCACCGCAAAGGGTGCGCACATATATAATGTATGAGGTGTTGTCGTCAAGGTTTGTCAGATTGTTGGTGGTATCCGTGGTGGTGATCCAGGGCACCCCGGTAGTGTCTTCGCTGGCCTCCACCAGTCGATATTCCCATTCGTTCTGCCCATCGCGGGGAATGATTTTCAATGTGGCGGAGTGCTCGGTGATGTCCGATACGTTAGCCGCCATGGGTGATAGACAGGACACACCGCCCGTGTAGGTGAAGGTGGTCTTAGGGATGAAATAATGGCGGGTTTGGTTGACGATGGCGTCCAATCCGCTGGCATTATATCCTCGGATGCTCATGTAGCTCTCCGTATTCACCCCTTTGAAGGTGGCGCTCTTGTAGTTGGGCGTTTTCACCTCCGTGGCAAATTCGAGCAGGATGTTCCCGCCAGGGTAGGTGAAAGAAGTGTCGAAAACGATGTGCATCACGCCAGCCACCACTTCCAGAGTGCCTAAATAGACGGTTTCCAGCGAGTCGGTCAGGTAGCTGGCACTTGAGAACGAGTTACTTTCCGTGATCCCCATTTTGACGCGCATAGGGGCTTGCCAGGCGTAGTTGAAGGCTGGTGCGGAAGTGTAAAAGGATATCTCTGAGATTGTTCCGCCGACCAAGTCCGCCAACATATTTTCTGGATAAATAATTTGGGTGTGCAACCATGAACTCATATAAGATCCATAAATAGGGATGTGGGAGCTTGTGGTAGTACCATCCGCCACTGTGGTGCTATTGGTCTGAGCCTTAGTATTTTGAAGGCTTAAAATGAGCATGGTAGAGATTAAAATAGTTAAGATTTTTTTTATAAATAGATGATTTAATTTAATAATCCGCAATAATACATTTTTTTTTCATATTAACTCGTCTAAACCATTTTATATGTATTTTTTTTATTTTTGCAGATTGTTTTTCCTCGTGAATGAGGATAAGATGAAAATAATAATCATTTGAAATATAAGAATATGGAAGAAGAAAAATCTACATTTGAACAACCCGAAAATGAAATTAAATTGCCCGATAACGCGTATCGGGAACTCAAAGAGGGCGAAGAATATAAGCCTATCTTGCTGGGTGACAAGAGATATCCCGAACTTAACGCTTGGACCATCTTCTGGGGTATCCTCATGGCGGTCATCTTCTCCGCCGCCACGGCTTATTCCGGTCTGCGCTTCGGTCAGGTATTCGAGGCAGCCATCCCGATAGCCATCATTGCCGTGGGTATCTCCACCATCGCCAAACGCAAGAGCCCGCTGTCGGAAAACGTGATCATCCAATCCATTGGAGCCAGTTCCGGCGTGATTGTGGCAGGCGCCATCTTCACCTTGCCGGCCATTTACATCATCAAGGAGACCAACCCCGTGGCAGGTGCGGAAATCCAGGTCAATTTCTTCCAGATTTTCATGTCGTCCCTGCTTGGCGGTTTCCTCGGTATCCTCTTCCTGATCCCGTTCCGCAAATACTTTGTCTCCGACATGCACGGCAAATACCCCTTCCCGGAAGCCACCGCAACCACCGAGATCATCGTATCGGGCGCGAAAGGTGGTAACCAAGCCAAGCTGTTGCTGATCAGTGGTTTGGTGGGTGGTCTCTACGACTTCCTGATGACCACTTTCCATTTCTGGGCCGACACCATCTCCACCCGGATGACGGGCTGGGGCGAGCAGTTGGCCATGAACCACAAGTTCGTTTTCAAAATGAGTGCAGAGTCCATCCTGTTGGGAACGGGCTATCTGATCGGACTCAAATACGCTGCCATAATCTGTGCCGGTTCCGCTCTCTCCTGGTGGGTGCTGACCCCGCTGTTGGGCCATTATGGCATGATAGAGGTCGATGGCGTGGCCACGGCCATGAGTACTCTTGACCCAGACCTGATTTTCTCCGGTTATGTCCGTTATATTGGTATCGGTGGTATCGCCATGGCTGGTATCCTCGGCGTGATCAAGTCTGCAGGGGTCATCAAAAAATCCATCGGTGTGGCCGTGAAAGCCGGCAAATCGGCCGGTGAGAAGAGCGAGGTGGTGCGCACCCAGCGCGACCTCTCCATGAAGATCATCCTTTTCGGTTTCTTGGCCGTTATTGCCATGATGGTGCTCTTCTTCTTCCTCGGTGGTATGCAGATGAACCTCAAACAAGTGCTTGTGGCGCTGTTAGTTGTATTCCTTTTTGCCTTCTTGTTCACCACCGTCGCCGCAACAGCTATTGCCACGGTCGGCACCAACCCGGTCTCCGGCATGACGATGATGACGCTGATTCTCAGCTCGTTCATCCTCGCTTCTGTGGGCTTGAGCGGTGCCACGGGCATCATCACCGCGTTGGTGGTGGGTGGTATCGTCTGTTCCGCACTCTCTATGGCGGGTGGTTTTATCACCGACCTGAAAGTCGGTTACTGGATCGGCACCTCACCGTTCAAACAGCAAGCTTTCAAGTTCGTGGGCACTTTCGTCTCCGCACTGACGGTCGGTGCTGTCATCATGTTGCTTTCCAAGACTTACGGATATACGGGCGAGAACGCATTAGTGGCTCCTCAGGCCAACGCCATGGCCGCCATCATTGAGCCGATGATGTACGGCGGTTCCACCCCGTGGATTCTCTACATCGTGGGTGCCGTGTTGGCTATCCTGTTAGATGTCATTGGTGTTCCCGCATTGGCCTTCTCCCTCGGTATGTTCATCCCGTTGCAGCTCAACCTGCCGTTGCTGGTGGGCGGTTTCCTCGCCTGGTTGGTGAAGACCCGCAGCAAAGACGAAGCCATCAATAAACAACGTGCCGAGAAAGGTACGCTTCTCGCCTCTGGTTTGCTCGCTGGCGGTGCCATCATGGGTGTCCTCAGCGCCATCCTCAAATACGCCGGCATCGAACCCACTTTCATGGCTGATTACATCGGATCTCCCATGTACAACATACTCGCCATCGTGATGTTCGTCGGATTGTGCTGCTACCTGGTGATCCACGCCACCCGCACCGAGAGAAATAGGAATTAGAAGACATTCATCGCTCCAATTCACCAATTCACCAATTCACCAATTCACCAATCACTAATCACAATAACCCATAACCATTAAAGAAATGCATATAGCCGTCGCCGGAAATATCGGATCCGGAAAAACAACCCTAACAGGAATGCTGGCCAAGCACTATGGCTGGGACGCCCTCTACGAAAGCGTGGAGGACAATCCCTATCTGGCCAGTTTCTATCAGGATATGCAACGCTGGTCGTTCAATATCCAGATCTATTTTTTGAACAGCCGTTTCCGTCAGGTGCTCGACATCCGTCAGCGCAAGAAAGACGTGATCCAGGACCGCACAATTTATGAGGATGCCTACATCTTCGCGCCCAATCTTCACCGGATGGAGCTGATGGCATCCCGCGATTTCGAGAACTACGCCTCGCTGTTCGAGCTGATGAAAAAGTTCTTGCAACCGCCGGATCTCCTCATCTACCTCAAAGCCGATGTGGAGACGCTCATCTCGCAGATTCTGAAACGCGGTCGCGCCTACGAAGGCGATATCAGTTTGTCCTACTTGGAGAATCTCAACAAGCTGTATAACAATTGGATCGAAAGTTATACGGATGGCAAGCTTCTCGTGGTGGATGTCAATAAGCTGAAATTCGCCGAGCGTCCTGAGGATTTCGGGGTGATTATCGAGAAGATAGACACGGAATTATACGGTCTGTTCAAATAAGGTTTTTAACACAATATTCCGGTCAGTAGGGACGTGCCATGGCGCGTCTCTACAACGGAGAACGAAACAATTGAACATAATGCGAAATTTCAACGTCTTCGGCATCATTCCCGCTCGCTACGCCTCTTCGCGTTTTCCTGGCAAACCGTTGGCAATGATTAACGGAAAACCGATGGTACAATGGGTCTATGAACGTGTGCAATCGTCTGAGGTCAAGGAACTTGCCGTGGCTACGGACGACGCGCGCATCGCGGATTGTGTGCGAGGCTTTGGCGGTGAGGTGGTGATGACTTCGCCCGACCACGCCTCTGGTACCGACCGCTGCGGCGAGGCGGCAGAATCGATGCATCCTGAAGATAACGACGTGGTTGTCAACATCCAAGGTGACGAGCCGCTGATCTCCCCGAAGGAGATACACCTGCTTGCCAGTGCCTTCGAGGACTCTTCCGTGCAGATCGCCACGTTGGTGAACCCGTTCAACGACGAAAAGCTGCTGAATGACCCGAATGTGGTCAAAGTGGTGAAAGCCAAGAACGGCAAGGTACTCTATTTCAGTCGCCTGCCGATCCCCTATCTGCGTGTTGGGGCAACGCCTCCGAATAGCTACTTTCGCCACATCGGCATCTACGCTTACCGTTACACTGTCCTCAAGGAGATTGTGAAACTCCCCACCTCCGAACTCGAAAACAGTGAAAAACTCGAACAACTCCGCTGGCTCGAAAACGGCTACACCATCTCTGCCCTCGAATGCGATTACCAAGGCATCGGGGTCGATACCCCGGAAGACCTTGCGAAGTTAGCAGTTACAAGTTAGCAGTTAAAGAAAGCGCCTCGGTCGAAGGACCAGTTCCCTTCTTTTAGAAGTGGTGCCCGAAGGGCGAGGTAGTAATATAAAAATGATTCCTTGAGCAGCCTCGGAGAGGCAAAACGCGCGAAGCGCAATTAACCCCGCACAAGCTCAACGCAGTGTGGGGGTCTAACCAACCCACACAGGCGAAGCGCAGTGTAGGGTCGTAAATCGAAAATAGTAAATCAAATGATAGACTACATCCTCAAAACCCTCCAAATCGAAGATCACGTCTTCATCGAGCGACTCGGATTGTTCCGACTGAACCTTTGTCATGCTAAGATAGAAGGCGAAACCATACAACCTCCTCATTACGAGGTGGTTTTCGAACAGACAGACAGCGAAGAGAACCATTTCGCGCTCTCCGACCTGATCAGTAGGGAACAGCAATGTCTCTTCACGCAAGCCAACGAGCAGGTCAATGCATGGGTGAGCGAGCTTTTGACCGCATTGCAGCACAACAAATCGGTGTCTTACGAGGATTTCGGCACGTTCATGTTCGACAAAAAAGGCAATATCACCTTCGAGAGTGCCGTCATTCCCCAATTGAACAGCCTCTTCGAGGGTATGGAACCCATTGATGTCAAACGTGTCGGTGTTGACCTCGAACCTGAGGTCGAACCCGAACCCGTTGCCGACCCCGAACCCGTTGCCGACCCCGAACCCGTCGTGGAACCCGAACCCGTTGTTGACCTCGAACCCGTTGTTGACCCTGAACCCGTCGTGGACCCTGAACCCGTCGTTGACCTCGAACCCGTCGTTGACCTCGAACCCGTTGTTGAACCCGAACCGATTACGGAACTCGTAGGGGCGAATAATGATTCGCCCATTAATGACGACGACGATGATGTCGACGACGATGATGATGACGACGATGATGATGACGATGACGATGATGACGATGACGACGATGATGATGACGATGATGATGACGACAAGCCTGAAAAGAAAAAACATCATCTTGCATGGTTGTGGATTTTGTTGTTGTTAATGGCCGCACTAACTGCGCTGGGTTTCGTTTTCAAGGATAAGATTTTGAACTATTACCACCAATGGCAAGAGAAGAAACATCCAGTGGAGCAGGTGGTCGCGCCTGAAGAGACAACGGAACCGGCCGCTACATTTGAAGAGGTAACGGTGCAGGAACCTGTAGAGACGGATAATGATTCGCCCGAGGAGACGGTTTCCGAGCCCGAGCCTGAGCCCGCCCCCGAGCCCTATGCTCCGACGGCCTTCAAGCAGTCTTCCGATGGTAAATACGAATACATCCGCTTCGAAAAGGGACATTATTACGCTATTGCGGGCAGCTTCCCCAAGGAAAGCGATCTGATCCGCCACATCCATCAGAAAAACCTTGACCAGTACTCCCCGAAGATCCTCAAACAGGACGGCGTCACCAACCTCCGTGTCTGCATCGGCGTCTTCGACACCGAGGAGGAGGCGGAACGGTTTGCCAAGGGCATCAACACGACCTATTGGGTCCTTAAGTAGTTAAAAGGTTAATGTTAAAAAAATATTCCTTGAACAGCCCCGTAGGGGCAAGAGCATGGTAGCCAGGGGTGAGCGAAGCGAAACCCCTGGACGAAGAGGGAAGCGCGAAGCGAAACCCCTGGACGAAGAGGGAAGCGCGAAGCGAAACCCCTGGACGAAGAGGGAAGCGCGAAGCGAAACCCTGGATAAGATGAACAACCCGAAAAAATGTCAAAAATAAACATCAAACAGCATATTCCCAACACCATCACGTGCCTGAATCTCGTGTGCGGGTGTTTCTCCATCATGTCGTCGCTGAACGGCAACCTCACATTCGCGGCGATATGGATTGTCATGGCGGCCATATTCGACTTCTGCGACGGATTGAGTGCCAGAATGTTGAAGGTGACCAGTGCCATTGGCAAGGAGTTGGATTCCCTTTCCGATGTGGTCTCTTTTGGTGTTGCGCCCACGATGATTGTCTATAAATGGCTGACAACATGTTATTTGCAGTTGCCGCCAGCCATTCAGGTGTCCTTTGTGTCGCATCTTAAATATCTGGTTTTCCTGGTGCCTGCACTCTCTGCGGTGCGACTTGCGAGGTTCAACATCGACACCAAGCAGACGGAGAATTTCATCGGGATGCCTACCCCGGCCAACGCCCTCTTCCTCGGCTTCATTCCAGCTGCATCGGAGCGTGTTTCACTCTTTCATAACTATTGGGTAGTCCTAGTGTTTGCCCTTTTCTTCGCTATTCTGTTGGTGAGTCCAATCAATATGATTTCTCTCAAATTCAAGAATTTCCAGTTTACGCGCATGAATATCGCCCGTTATCTTCTCCTTTTGGTCGGCATTATCTTGTTTATAATCTTTAGGTTAGGAGCATTTCCGCTGATTATCCTCGGCTATTTGCTCATCTCCATTTTTTACCATACGTTAACAAATTTGGATGTCTTATGAAATACCAATCCTTAGCCATATATTGCGGTTCTTCCGCAGGAAATAACCCCTTGTATGCCCGCGAGGCGGCCCGTTTTGGTAAAATGTGTGCCCAGAAGTCGCTCACCCTATACTTTGGCGGCGGCTCCATCGGACTTATGGACGCGGCTGCGCAGGCCTGTTTGTCAAAAGGTGGGAAGGTAATCGGGGTGGCGCCCGACTTCTTCACCCAAGGTGAGGTGCTGGCCACCAATCTCACCGAGATGATCCTCGTCAAAACGATGAGCGAGCGCAAGCAACTTTTGGAGGAAAGATCGGATGCGTTCGTGATTTTCCCCGGCAGCTATGGCACCATGGACGAACTTTTCGAGATGGTCACCGATGCGCAATTAGGGATGCACACGAAGCCTATCGTCATCTATAACTATATGGGTTACTATGACTTCCTAATAAAGCAGCTGGATAAGTTCATGGAAGAAGGATTCCTGCGACCATTCCACCACTCGCTGCTGCTCCATGCCAACGATTTGGAGGAACTTTTCTACAAGTTGGACACTTACGAAAACACCAACGACAGCTCTTGGTTACAGAAAATCAGACACTAAAATATTGATGTTATGCAATTTAAAGATGTCTTGGCGGATACAGCCCTGAAACAGAAACTCATCGACCTCGTGCGGGCCGGACGAGCTGCCCATGCGCAGTTCTTCCTCGCTCAGCCCGGCAGTCACGCGTTAGCCTTGGCGGTCGCCCTCGGTCAGTACCTTTGCTGCGAGAATCCCGGCGAAAACGATTCCTGCGGCGAGTGCCCCTCTTGTAAGCAGTACGCTAAACTGTCCCATCCCGATTTGCATCTCTATTTCCCCAATTGTACGACCAAATCCGTTAAAAAAGATCCAGATTCCGCACAATTGGCACCCGAATTCAAGGATTTTGTGCTTAAAAACGACTTTCATGTGGATATTCACGGCTGGCTGTCAGAATTAGAGGGCGAGAACAAACAGGCGTCCATCAACACCCGCGACTGCTCCGACATCTTGCACCACAACAACATGCGCTCACATCAAGATGGTTACAAAGTCTATATCCTCTGGTGTGTCGATAGATTATATCATTTAGCTGCGCCGAAATTGCTCAAAACGTTGGAGGAACCCGAACCGAAGTCGCTGTTTATTCTCGTTTCGGAAGAACCGGATAAGATTCTGAACACCATTTTGTCTCGCACACAATTGGTAAAGATTCCACGTCTGACGGATACGGAAATTGCGGGAAAATTACAACAACAGTATCCAGAGCTAACGGAAGAGCAAGCCTCTGACATTGCGGTCCTGGCCGATGGAAACTACAATAAAGCCATCCATATTGCTACGGATAATGAGGAACAATCCCTTATGTTACAGCAATTTGAATCGGTTTTCGATAGCATTGTCGCCTTTGCGCAGAAGAAGCCTTTGGCCACCGTGCAGTATGATCAGGCCCAGGAGGTTTTCAACGAGGTGATAGGGCAGGGAAGAGAGTACCAGAAACAGTTTCTGCAGCTGATGTTGCGTATGTTGAGGAACATACTCATGCAGAATTCGAACCATCCGGGGATGCTGAAAGTGACCCATGCGGAGCAGTCCGTTATCAGTAAATATCAAGGCGTGTTGCAACTGAAGCAGATTTCCACCATGACGGAATTGTGCAACCAAGCGGTTTACCACATCTCCCGAAATGCCAATTCGGCTATCGTTTTTACCGATCTATACTTCCAATTGGCGAATGGTTTCTGATTGCCCATTTTTCCATAAGTCGTAGTATTGCATATTAAAGGATTTTATATTTTTGCAAATTAATATTTTACCTATGAAAAAAACTATATTTGTTACGCTAACTCTTTTTTTGATAAGTGTTTGCGGATTTGCACAGACAAAAAAAATCACCGTTGAGGATATTTGGAACAACTATGCTTTCTATCCAAGAGGCGTGGCAGGCTATACGGCAATGCCCGTGAGCGACGACTATACGGTGGTCAAAAGAGCCGGTATCGAGCGGCATCATTTCAGCGATGGATCTGTGGCTGGAATCATCCTTTCACATGAAGACCTGACGGCCGCCAGTAAAGGCAAACTCAGTGTGGCCGGCATCAGTGACTACAGCTTCTCGGCTGAAGAGAAGAGAATCGTGCTCGCTTTTGACCAAGAGAGCATCTACCGACGTTCTTCTTTGGCACATTATTACGTGTATGATATTGACAGCAAAAAGCTTATCCCGATTTCGGATACATCACACATGTTGCGTTTCGCAGAACTCTCCAACGACGCTTCAAAGGTGCTTTTTGCCAAGGATTGTGACCTTTACTATCAGGATTTGGCCACGGGAAAAGTGACTCGCATCACCCGCGATGGCAAACCCAACCACATCCTTAACGGATTCGCGGATTGGGTCTATGAGGAGGAACTCGACATGTCGCAGGCCGCCTCTTTCTCGCCCGACGGCACCAAGATTGCCTACCTTCGATTCGACGAGAGCCGCGTGAAAGAGTTCAACATGCCAATGTATGACAACTTATATCCCACGGAGTTCAGGTACAAGTACCCGAAAGCCGGAGAGGACAACTCTCTTGTGGAGGTGCATGTTTATGACCTCGCAACGGGTACCGACACCCGCCTCGACCTCGGCGACAACAGCAACTGTTACTTCCCGCGTGTCTATTGGCTGCCCAACAGTCGCGACGCCATCGTGCTGAAGCTCAACCGACATCAGAACGAGTTGGAGTTTATTCGATATAACACTGGAACAAAAGCCCAAGATGTTATATATAAAGACGTGAATGACAAATGGTTGGATGTTACGGACAACTACTATTTCTTAGCCGACAACAATTCCATGATCGTCACCTCCGAACGCAATGGCTTCAACCACATCTACAAGGTTACCTTTGGTGGCGAAATCAAGCAGCTGACCAACGGCGAGTGGGAAGTCAATGAGATTCAATATGTTGATGAAGCGAAAAAGCAGATTTATTACCTCTCTAACGAGTCTGGCGTGCTGAACCGCGACCTTTACGTGATCAATAACTACGATAGCAAGAAGATAAAGAAACAGATGCTGACCGCCGGTAACGGTTGGGCCAGCACCGAGTTCTGTCCGAACGGCAACTACTACCGTCTGCAATATTCCGATTTGAACACGCTTCCGAAATATACTATCAACGACAAAACAGGCAAGGAGTTACGTGTGCTGAACGACAACCAGAACGTGCAAAACACGATGAACGACTACGGTTTTGTCAAACGCGAAATCATCAGCTTCACCACTGAAGATGGTGTGACTTTGTACGGTTGGATGATGAAACCTGCGGGCTTCGACCCAAACAAGCGCTATCCCGTGATGATGAATTGTTACGGTGGTCCAGGTTCCCAGCAGGTGATGAATGCCTACAGTAGCGCGATGGATCTTGCTTTTTATCAGATGCTTGCGCAACACGGTTACATCAGCGTCTGTTTCGACGGACGAGGTACGGCAACCCGTGGCGACGCCTTCAAGAAGGTGATTTACCAGCAGATGGGCAAATACGAGGCTATCGACCAGATCGCCGCCGCCAACTGGCTCAAGAAACAGTCCTATGTGGATGGCGACCGCATCGGCATCTGGGGCTGGAGCTTCGGTGGCTATCTCTCCGCGCTCTCCATGTTCCGTGGCGACGGTGCCTTCAAAATGGCCATCTCCGTCGCGCCCGTCACCAACTGGCGTTACTACGACAACATCTACACCGAGCGGTTCATGCGCACCCCGCAGGAGAATCCTGATGGTTACGACTTGAACTCGCCTACAACGTATGCCAAAGACCTCAAGGGCAAATACTTGCTAATCCATGGCACCGCCGACGACAACGTCCACTTCCAGAACGCCATGGAGCTGGTGAAAGGCCTCAACGATGCCGGCATCGAGTACGACCAGTTCTTCTTCCCCAACAAGAACCACTTCATCATGGGCGGCAACACCCGCACCTACCTGTACAACAAGTTAGCGAAATACATTTTAGAGAACCTATAGTGATCGACGCTTCCCAGCGTCGAATAACAACCAATAAAAAGAGGGTGTGTCAAAAGTGGCGCGCCCTCTTTTTTTTGCAAAAAAGCCCTAACATTGGCGGGTTAGGGCTTTGCCGTGTCAAAGATTTTTGTATCTTTGCACCATAACTAAAGAGATGGCAA
>Ga0310694_10001876_pt1 | contig 22687 bp, 20 predicted proteins | sample 174DNAGHGhighgp2_FD_203884 | JGI IMG/M metagenome (GOLD analysis project Ga0310694, IMG submission 203884) | Sheep rumen microbial communities from Palmerston North, Manawatu-Wanganui, New Zealand - 1742 DNA GHGhigh gp2 (v2) (version 2) | ecosystem: Host-associated > Mammals > Digestive system... | reverse complement strand
TGCCATGATGCTGCTGGCCGTGGCCGCTCCGGTGCTGGCGGAGGGCGAGGTCTTCCTGTGGGACAACTTCGACGGCAATGACCGCGGTCCTTCCGGCAAGCCCGAACTGGCCCCCAACGGCGCTCCCATCTGGTGGGACAACTGGGACAACCTGCGCGCCAAGAATGAAGAGGGTGTGCTGAAGATCGACTATCGGCCCAAGGCCTATGATCCCGAAGACTACGACAGCGAAGACGATTACTTCGCTCAGGCCGGCAGCTGGATGGGCAACTGGGGCGAAGCCATCGACATGTGGCGCCTGGACGGCATCTCCTACTGCAAGTACCTGACCATCCGCATCAAGGGTGAAGAAGGCGGCGAAGAAAAGAAGATGGTCATGGATTGGCATCCCGAAGACGCCAAGTTCTACGCGGCCCGGTTCTCTGACCTGGTGCTGGCCGACGGCAGCCATCCCGTGATCACCACCGAATGGCAGGACCTGGTGATCGACCTGGAGGCCTCCGGCTTCCCGGGCATGACCAACGCCTTCCATCTGCGCGCTTTCGCCAAGTGCATCGTGTACCTGGATGAAATCAGCTTCTCCGAGGCGGTTGCGCCCGTGACGGCCAATCCCACCGAGGGCATGACCCTGCCCGAAACCGGCCGGCCCGCCGAACTGCCCATCAAGGACTTCCTGGCTGAGCTGGAATAATTGATCCGACCCCACGCGGAGGCAGGTTCCCTGCCTCCGTTTTCTTGTGGAAACGTATTGCAACAGAGGAAAAAAACGGATATAATTATTTTGTTATGCCCATCAAACCTTACGAAAAGAGCTTGAGAAACGCATGGTCACACTGAAAGACATCGCCGCGGAAGCCGGCGTGAGCATTACCACCGTATCCAACGTGGTGCACAACCGCAAAAGCCGGGTGTCGCCGGAAAGGGTCAAAAAAATCTGGGAGATCATCCAGCGGGAGCATTACGTGCCCAGCATGTCGGCCCGCTCGCTGGCCAAGGATCACTCCTTCATCATTGGCGTCATCACCCATCTGACCCCACAGAACACCGGCAGCACCATGAGCGACCCCTTTTTCAGCGCCTTTGTGGACAGCATCGAAAAGCGCGCCCGGGAGGAAGGCTATTATCTGATGGTGCGCTCGGTGGAAACCGCGGCGGAATTGGACGCCCTGTGCCGCAGCTGGCGTCTGTCCGGCCTGGTGCTGACCGGTATGTTCCAGGATGATTTTTTTACCGCCACCTTGAACCTGGGCATCCCCTTCGTGCTCATCGACAGCTATGTGGATCATCCCGATGTTTTCAGCGTAGGCCTGGAGGATGAAAAAGGCGGCTATATCGCCACCCGGCATCTCTTGGAAAACGGCCACCGGCGCATTGCCTTCGCTTCTCCCTCCGTCCGCCCCGGCGGCGTGATCGAAAAACGATTGCTGGGGTATCGCCAGGCGCTGGCCGAATTCGGCCTGCCCTTTGATCCGCAGCTTGTTTTTACCCAGGAATTCACCGTGGAGGAGGGCAAGCGGCTGGGGCACGCCCTGAGCCAGCGGCGGGATGTGACCGGCATTTTCGCCTCCGCCGACGTGCTGGCCGCCGGTATCATGGCCGGGCTGCACGAAAAAGGCGTCAGCGTGCCACAGGACAAATCCATCGTGGGCTTCGATGATAACTACCTCTCCCGGCTCACCACCCCCGCCCTTACCACCGTTCACCAGGACGCGGAGCAAAAGGGCATTCTGGCCACCGATATGATCATGCGGCAGCTGCAGGGCGCCCCCATTCCGGAAAAAAACGTGATCCTGCCGGTCAGGCTGGTGGAGCGGGACAGCGTAAGGGACTTGAATCGAAACGAATAAACTGGAATTGTACGGGAAACGTCCGAGGCCTCCGCGGCCTCGAGCTCTGCGCCAGGGGGCCAGCCCCCTGGACCCATCCCAGCGAACGATGGGAAAACGGCGAACAAACTTGTTTGCGCCAGATACTTAAAAGGCTGTAAGTCAGCTCCCGGGCAAAGGAAAAGCCCTGGGTCAGACCCCAAAATGAACAAGTTCATTTTGGGGTCTGACCCAGGACTTTTCGCGTGCGCTTTGCGCACACCGGGCCGACGAAGTCGGCCTGCCCGGGAGCGATGTTCCGTCGATGTTGCTCGTTTCACCCCGCAGCAGAAGTGGTACAATAGTGCCTCTTTTGGTTCTTTTCTGGGCTCCAGAAAAGAACGCCCCCGTTGTTCATTTTCCCGCCGCTGCGGGACCACGCACGGTTTTTCCGATCACGCCTTGGTGATTTTTCCGCCCTGATGGGTCGCTTCCACGCGGTAAGTTTCGCCGTTGACGCACACCGGGAAGGAAAGGCGGGTGATCTGCCAAGGCAGATGGGGGTCCAGCGTCAGCCGGCCGCCCTGCATCCGCAAGCCCGCAAAGCCCAGGGCGGCGATCATCCACGCGCCGCCGTTGGAGGCGGGATGGGTGCCGCCGATATAGATTTCCCCCGCCCATTGCTTGCCGCCGCCCAGCACGTCGATTTGGGCGGTTTTCATAAACAGCTGCCACGCCTCCTCCAAGCGCCCGATCCGGCAGGCGGTGAGGGCGTACATGCAGGCGGACAGGCTGGAGCCATGCTCGGTGCGGGGCTCGTAGTAGGCCCAGTTGGCGGCCACCTCCTCCCGGGTGAATCTCTCCGGCAGCAGCGCCATCAGGGCGATCACATCGGCCTGCTTGATGATCTGCGTGGTGCCTGCCACGCCGTGGTCGCCGCCCCAGTACTCCCGAGGGTCCTTCAAACGGCCGCGCACCGTATCCAGCGTGCAATCCTCCAGGCCAAAGAACCCGTCAAACTGCGCGATCACGCCGTTTTGCGTCTGCGGCCCCCGGATGCGGCCGCAAACAGCCCTCAAAAGCGCCCAGTCCTTATCATAATCCATTTCCTTCAAAAGCGACGCGAACCAGGCCTTTTGATCGGCGAAGATTTCCTCCAGCCGCAGGGCGCTTTCCATGCAATGCCGGATCATTTCGTTGGTAAAAAAGTTGTTGCTCACCCGCTCATGATATTCGTCCGGCCCGATCACGTCGGCATAGTCCACCGCATCCCCGTCCACGTGGGCGTTGGCCCGGGACAGGTAAAACCGGGCGCACTCCAGGATCACCCGCGCGCCACCGTTTTTCAGCAGCGACCGGTCGCCGGTAATGTCATAAAAGCTGCGCAGGGCGTAGGCCACGTCGGCGCTGATGTGGATTTGCTTGTCCCGGAAATAGGTGCGCACCGGGCGATGGGTGAACACGTCCACCACGTTGAAATTGGTGCAGCCCTCTTCCCCGCCTTCCTGGCTTTCCCAGGCGTAAAAGGCCCCGCGGAAGCCGTATTCCGCCGCCTTTTTCAAGGCGCCCGACAGCGTTTCGATGCGGTAGCGCAAAAGCGATTTGGCGATTTCCGGCTGGGTGTACACGAACATGGGAAAGAAAAAGATTTCCGAATCCCAAAAAACAGCGCCCTTGTAGGTTTGCCCGGACAGCCCCCGGGCCGGAATGGACAGATTGCCCGCATGGCGCGGCGCGATGCAGTTCAGGTGATACTGGCTGGCATGCAGGGCCAGGGCCGCTTCCTCATCTCCCTCCAGGGTGATCTCGCAGCGGCGCCAGATGCTTTCCCAGGCGTCCATGTGGGCCTGCAGGACGGCGGAAAAGCCGGCCTCCCTGGCCCGTTGGCAGCAGGCGGCGGCGCGGTCCAAGGGCCGCGGATCATCCAGCGAAGTATACACCGCGGAAAACACGCAAAGCCGCAGCGTTTCGCCTTGTTTTACCCGGCGGCGCATAAGGCGGAACACGCCCGTTTGGCCCTGCCGCGTTTCCTCCTCCGCGTCAAAATCGGCACAGACTGACTGGGCCACGGAAACGGCGATCTTTTTTTGCCCGGTCCGGCAGGAAACCAGCAGCGTTTCCCCCGCCGTGAACGTAAAATCGAACAGATGGGGACCGTTGATGTCCCAAATATCGGCGGAAATGCCCGCCTCCAGGGTGATTTCTCCGTCCGCCAGGGCGGTAACGGCATACTCGTCGGCCAGCAGATGGCAGTCCGCCATGGAAACAAAGCGGCGGCTTGAAATCTCCGCCCCTTCAAAGGCCGTTTTCCTGCCGTAGATGCCATGGCGGTAATTCAGCCCGGCGCAGTGGCTTTTGCACGGCGCTTTTTCCACCGACAAGGGCTCGCCGTCAAAATACGCCCGGATGCACAGGCCGTGTGGCGCGTTCACCGGCTCCCGCCAGCGATCCAAATACTGATCGTACACCCCTGCAAGCGTTACGGCGGGGAACAGCGCGCTGCTCGCCTCCTCCGGCACGCCCCGCAGGCCCATATAGCCGTTGGCGCACAGGAAACGGTTGCCGTCCGCAGCGGCGTTTCCGGGCTCGAAGCCCTCTTTTTGCATGAGCCAGGCGTTCATCCTTTGTCCCTCCGAAAAATCCGCCCGCGCAGGGCAGGCGGAAGCAATATCACTGGCACGGGATCAGCGTTTCCGCGCTTCCCAGGGCGTAGGTTTTTCCGTACACCCGCACGTTCAGCTTATCCCCCTGCGTCAGGCGGAAGCGGGTCGCTTCCTTTTCCATGCAGACCCGGATCACCCGGCCCTGATACAGGATGGAAAAGCACAGCTTTCGCCACCGCTCCGGCAGCCTTGGGGCGAAGCGCAGCCCGTCCCCATCACTGCGCAGCCCGCCAAAGCCATACACGATGTTGGCCCAGGCCATGGCGATGCTGGTCACGTGAAGGCCCTCCCGGGTGTTGCGGTTGTAATTGTCCAGATCCAGCCGGGTGGCGAAGCCAAAGAAGCGCATGGCCTCCTCCATCCTGCCCAGTTCCGCCGCCAGAATGGAATGGATGGCCGGGGACAGGGAGGATTCGTGAATGGTGCGGGGCTCGTAGAACGTATAATTGATCCGTTTTTCTTCCTCGGAGAAGGAGGTATTGTACAAATAGAGCATCATCAGCACGTCGGGCTGCTTGATCATATCCGAGCGGTAAATGCGGTCGTAGCTCCAATGATCGTAAAGCGGGAACTGGCTGATGGGAATGGCGTCGATGTCGGTATGGGGCAGGTTGAAGTAGCCGTCGTGCTGCTCGATGAGGCCGGAGGCATCCTGGGGCAGGTACATATCCGCGGCAATTTCCCGCCACCGGGCGATTTCCCCGTCCGAAAGCAGCGTTTTTTCTTTCAGCGCGGCATAGGCCCCGGGCTGATCCTTTTGCATTTCCGCCAGCGTTTCCATGGCGCACAGCAGCGTGCGCTTGCCCATGTAATTGGTGTAGGCGTTGTTGTTCACCATCATGTGGAATTCATCGGGGCCCATGACGCCAAAGAAGCCGTATTTTCCCGTTTGTCCGCCCTTTTCCACCCGGCTTACCAGGAACCGGGCGATCTGCAGCAGCATTTCCGCGCCGTAATCGTACAGGAAGGCCCGATCCCCCGTCACGTGCGCGTAATGCCAGATGCCGTAAGCCACGGCGGTGCTGGGCTGCAGCTGCAAGCTGGCGTGCTGCCAAAGGGAGCAGGCTTCTTCCCCGTTCAGGGTGGCGATGGGGTAGCACGCACCCTGGCAATCCAGCATTTTGGCGCGCTCCAGGGCCTGGGGCAGGGTGTTGTAGCGGAAGAGCAGCAGATCCCTGGCCGCTTCGGGGTTGGTGAAGAGATAGAAGGGCAGGCAGCAGGCCTCGGTATCCCAAAAGGCGTGGCCGTTGTAGGCTTCGCCGGTCAGGCCCTTGGCGCCGATGTTGTGGCGCATGCTGCCGCCGTTGTAGATCTGAGCCAGCTGGAAGCTGCAAAAGCGGATGCCCTGCTGCTCGGCGGCCACGGCGTCGGCATGCTCCGCTTCCGCCTCGATCTGCACGTCGGAAATGCGCCAGTACGCCGCCCAATACGCTTTTTGCTCCCGCAGCGCGTCATCCAGGGAAACGCTTTCGCTGTCCCGCAGGGCATTCAGCCCGCTTTGCCAGAGCGCATCCCCCGTTTGGCCGCTGAACAAAAGCACCGCCCGCTTGTCGATCCTGGTTTCCCGGCCCCTTTCAACGGGGATGACGGCGGCGAGGGACACGGCCTTATCCGCCTCTTCTCCCTGCGCGTCCCCGGGCAGATCCACACGCGCCCCGGCGAACGCCTCCTGCCCCGACAGGGTGGTGCGCCCCTGGAGCATCAGGCGGTTTTCCTTTGCTTCGCCCCGGACACCCTGCCAGAAGCATTTCTGATAGCCCTCGTGAAGCACGTCGAAGGAAAGGCCGGAGGAAAACGCCACTTCCCCGGAAAAATTCAAGGGCTCCATCGTGATCCGCTGGTAAGCCCGCTCCCTGTGGGTCATATCCATAAAGCGCAGGAAGGTAAGGCGCAGCTCCTTGCCCTGGGCGGTCTGCCATACGAAGCTGCGGGTCAGCACGCCGCTTTGCATATCCATTTCCCGTTTGAAATCCCGGAAGCGCACGCGGCCCAGGTCCAGCTTTTCCCCGTCCAGGGAAATGCCCGTTTGCAGCCAGTCGGCGGCGGGGATCATGAAATGGGTCTTATCCACGATGCCCCGGTAGGAGCGGTTCAGGGGCTCGATATCGTACACCCCGTTGATATAAGCGCCCCGAAGGGATGGCACGCTGCCGCCCTCGTCAAAGCAGCCGCGCACACCCATGGCTTCGTTGGCCAGGGAAAAAACCGATTCGCTGACCCGGGAATAGGCGGGATCGAAGCCCTCCTCCACGATCTTCCAGGGGTCCACGGAAAAATAAACGTCTGCTGCCTTTGCCATTGATTTTTCCTCTCTCGAATAATTATCCCTTGATGCCCACCGACACCGTGTTTTCCGTCAGCTGCTTTTGGAAGATGAAGAACAGGATGATGGGCGGGATCATGGCGAACACCACCGAGCGCATCATGGCGTCGGCGTTCACCGTCTGCTCGGTGCTGAACACGAACAGGCGCACCATCACCGTTTGCTTATCCGCTCCCCGCAGCACCAGATACGGAAGCAGAAAATCGGACCAGGCGGCGTTCACCGCGAAGATGGCCACCACCGCGCAGATGGGCTTGGAAAGCGGCAGCACGATGCGGAAGAAAATCTGCAGCTGGCTGCAGCCGTCGATGCGGCTGGCCTCGATGATGGAGGAGGGCAGCGATTCAAAGAACTGCACGAACAGGATCACATACATGGCGTTGGCCCCGTAGCTGAGCCACAGGGGAACGAAGGAATTGCCCAGGTTCAGCTTTTGAATGTTCATGAACAGGGGCACGATGCTGATGGTGGTGGGCATGAGCAGCGACAGCATCACCAGCCTTTTTACCGTTTTATGCCCCTTGGGCTTGAGGATGCCGATGCCGTAGCCCAGGAGCCCGTTGAAGATCAGCGCGCACAGCACGCTGCCGGCCACGGAAATCAGGGAGTTCAGGTAGTTCCTGGCAATACCCAGCTGACTCCAGGTGGCAGTGAAGGGCTGGATGCTGAAGGAAGCGGGAATGATGGAGGTGCTGGACATGAATTCCTTCAAATCCTTGAAGCCGGCCAGTATCACCCAGATCAGCGGGAAAACAGCCACCGCCACCATCAACAGGCACAGAAAGATGATCCCCACGTACCCTGCCCGCACGGAGGGCGAATGCATATCGTATTCCCGGATCACGCCGGTTCGCTGCGTTTTGCTCATACGCCTTCACGCTCCCTTCTCAATCCCAATCGGATTCCTTGCGGTTGAAATAGGAATAGACGGCGGTCATCGCCAGCAGAATCAGCGTCACAATCACCGCAACGGCGGAAGCCTTGCCGTAGTTCATGTTTCCGCCGAAGGCATACTGCCACATGAGCTGCATCAGCGACAGGGACGCGTTGTCCGGGCCGCCCTTGGTGAGCACCATGGGCTCGTACATGATCTGAAATACGGAGATGATCTGCAAGATCAGCAGCGTGCCCGCCAGCTTGCGGATAGAAGGCAAAAGAATATGAATGATCCTTTGCCACACGGAAGCGCCGTCGATGGCGGCAGCCTCGTACAATTCCGGGTTCACGCTGGCCATACCAGCCATGTAGATCAGCGCCGTGGCGCCGGCGCCTTTCCAGGTGGCCACGGCAATGATGATGGGGATCACCCAGTCATACCGGGTCAGGTAGGTTTGGGGCGCGACGCCCAGGCGGCCCAAAAGAATATTGAGCACGCCGGATTTTTCCCCGGAGAAAAACGCCGACCACAGGATGATCACCGCAAGGCCCGGCAGCATGTTGGGCAGGTACGCCGCCGTTCGGAAAAAGCTTTTGCCCCGCCTGGTTTCACCAATCAGAAGCGCCAGAAGAATGGGCAGCGCGAAGCCGATCAGCAGGGACCAGAAGGTGTAGGAAAAGGTGTTGGTCAGTGCCTGCATAAAATCGTCCTTGCCGACTACGCTGACGAAGTTGTCCAGCCCGACGAATCTGACCAGTTCCACGTTCCTGGTTTTATACAGGCTCATGCGGACGCTTTCCAGCAGCGGCTCCCAAACGAAGAACGTCATCAAAAGCAGGCCGGGCAGCATGATCAGCCAGGATTTGAAGTTTTCCCTGGTTTTTGCGCGGGCCATGATCCCTTTCTTTTGTCCGTTCATACAGTTCCCTCCCAGGCGTTTGCCCGTGATAAGCATATGCCGGCGGGTTTCAGGCGCCACCGGCATATGCTGCGTGGATCAATAATCGTTGATCTCGTCGTCCAGGTATTCCTGGAAGCTGTCCTGGGCCTTTTGCAGCGCCTTTTGCACGTCGGCGCCTTCCCGGGTGATCACCCGCTGAATGGCGCCGGTGAGCTCCCGGTACATCTGCTGGGCGAATACCGGCTCCTCCGATTTGAGGGAAATGGTGCCCTGGGAAAGGGAATCAAAGAAGTCGCTGTACAAGCGCATATCCACGTTGCTGTATTCATCCACGATCTTTTGCTTGGCGGCGTTGTATTCCTCGTCGTTCCAGGCGCTGATGGCAGGGATCACGGGCGCTCCGCGGTCCCGCTTGGCGGCGTAGTCGGCCCGCATGCCTTCAACGATCTCATCATCCAGGAAAGGCAGCTTGCCCAGCACCTTCAGGTACGCCATCAGGGCGATGCCCTGCTCCGGGGTGATGTCGGGAGAGAACATGTAGCAGGTGCCGCCCGCCAGGGCATAGCGGCCCGCGTCGCCGGCCGGGAAGGGGATCAGGGCGAAATCCGCAACCGGCAATCCCTTGTTGGCGGTGGGCTGATCCACGGAATCGTCGGCGGCAAAATTCATGGCCGCTTCGCCGGTGCCCAGCAGAGAATGGGCCCCGGCCCAGTCGGTGGTGGTGGCGTCGGCGTTGAGAATGTCGTATTTCCATTTCAGGTCGCGGATGTATTCCAAAGCGGCGACGCACTGGGGCGAAGTGAAATTGCACACCCAGCGGCCATCCTCATCCTGGTATTCCAGGGCGTTTTCCCCCACGCACCCGAAATTCCAGGCAATGTTGGTGAACAGCCAGCCGCCGTAGGCTTCGCTGGCCGGGAACACCAGGCCCGCCTTGCCGGTTTTTTCCTTGATGATCTGGCCGTATTCCGCCAGCTCCTGCAGGGTCTTGGGATAGATGGGCAGGCCCTCCTCATCCACCAGGCCGGCTTCCCGGAACAGTTGGATGTTGATGTGCATGCCCAGCACATAGCCGTCCCGGGGCAGGCCGTAAATGCGGCCGTTTTCATCCGCCAGCATTTCCACATAGGAGGGGCTGAACTTTTCCAGCACGCCGAACTGCTCCAGCGCGTCGGTCACGTCGCCCACCAGCCCCTGGCTGATCAGCAGCTGCGGGTCGGTGAAGGGCGGCTGGAAAATGCTGGGCGCAGTGTGGCCCTTGGCCATGGGGACGTAGTTGCTCAGGGAGTAGGAGTAATAAGCCGGCACCAGCGTCACGTTGGGATACTGCTTGGCCATGGTGGCTTTGTAGTTCTCAAACAGCGCTTTTTCCGCTGCGGGGGCCGTGTCGGCGGGCCAGTTGCCCAGGGTGATGGTGCAGGTGAGGTCGGCGTTGATTGCTTCCTCCGCGCCCGCCATGCCCAGCGGCAAAGCAGACAGCAGAAGGAACAAAGCCAGGGCCAGGGAGATCGCTTTCCGGAACTTGTTCATGTTCAAACCTCCTTACAGCATATACAAGCGTTCCATGTGCAAAGGTTTAACGCTAAACTATGTACTGATTATAGTATATTCTCACCGATTTGTCAATGTATGGCGCATATTTTTCTGCAAAGTTTATGAAAGGCAAGCAAAAGCGGTCTTTGCCGGCGGCGGTTTTCCTTTCCGGCAATAAAAAAAGCCTCCCCGGTCAAGACGGTTCGGCCCGATTTGCCTTTCCTTTCACACGACACAAAAAAGCCGCCCGGACGGGCGGCTCTTTCTGCGAATCAATACTTCCGCTTGCGGGCGGCTTCTGCCTTCTTCTTGCGTTTTACGCTGGGCTTTTCGTAATGTTCGCGCTTACGGACTTCGGCCAGCACGCCAGCGCGGGCGCATTGCCGCTTAAAACGCTTGAGGGCGCTTTCCAAAGACTCGTTCTTGTTTACATGAACCTCAGACACTTGTTTTCCCTCCCTTCGCCTATCTCGCCTGAAACAACACCGTCTGCACGGTGCGACGCCGTTAAACCGGCGGATGGCGACCGTGGTGTTATTATACAGCTTATTTTCGGGTGCGTCAACAGGTTTTTGACTCCGGGAAAAGGTTTTTACACTTTTGCCACGATTGCGGAATTCTTTCGCCCAATTACGCCATTTTTTCGCTCATCTTTTCGCCGCCCAGGATGTGGAAATGCAGGTGCGGCACGCTCTGGCAGGCGTCGGGCCCGCAGTTGCTGATTACCCGGAAGCCGTTTGTCAGGCCTTCCTGCGCGGCGATTTTACCGATCACGCGAATCAGGTGCGCCAGCGTTTCATCCGGAAGGCCGGCCGCGTCGGCAATATCGCTGACGTGGTGTTTGGGCACCAGCAAAACGTGGGTGGGCGCCTGAGGATTGATGTCCCGGAAGGCGAAGCAGGTTTCGTCCTCATACACCTTCTGAGAAGGAATTTCGCCTTGGATGATTTTGCAGAACAGACAGTCGGACATGGTATTTTTCTCCTTTCAAACCAGTTTTTTCAAATCTTCCACCGTTTGCCGGAACACGTTCAGGGCGTTGCGCACCACTTCGGGGCTTTCCATATCCACCCCGGCGTAGCGCAGCGCCTCGATGGGCGGCACCGAGCACCCGGCGGAAAGGAAGCGCTTGTAATCCTTGACGGCCTTTTCGCCCTCGGTCAGAATCCGGTTGGCGATGAACACGGCGGCGGAGAAGCCGGTGGCGTACTGGTACACATAGAAATCCCGGTAGAAATGGGGAATGCGCATCCATTCGGCGTCGATCGCCTGATCCACCACGCAGGCGCCGCCGTAATAGGCTTCGTTCAGGGCGTAATACGCTTTGCTCAGCGCCTCGTTGGTCAGCGCCTCGCCTCTTTCCAGCATGGCGTGGCTTTCCTTTTCAAAGGCGGCGAACATGGTTTGCCTGAACACCGTGGTGCGGAATTCCTCCAGCAGCTGGTTGCACAGGAAGGCCGAAGCCTTGGGATCGTCCTGATATTTGCGCATCAGGTAGCGCATGAGCAGCACCTCGTTGCAGGTGGAGGCCACCTCCGCCACGAACAGGGAATAATTGGATTTGGCGTAGCACTGATTGAGGTTGCTGTAATAGGTGTGCATGGAGTGGCCCAGCTCGTGGGCCAGGGTCATGGCGCCCAACAGATCGTCGCTGTGGTTCAGCAGCACGAAGGGATGCACCCCGTAGCAGCCCCAGGAATAAGCGCCGGAACGCTTGGCCTTGTTTTCATACACGTCCATCCAGCCTTCGTCATACCCCCGGCGCAGCTGAGCGATGTACTCTTCGCCCAGGGGAGCAAGGCCCTCGCACACCAATTCAAAAGCCTCAGGATAGGTGAGCTTCATTTCAAAATCGCCGATGATGGGCACGTACAGGTCGTAGAGATGAAGCTCCTCCACGCCCAGCTTTTTCTTTCGGATATTCAGGTATTCCTTGAGCGACGGCAGCGCGGCCTCCACTTCGTCGAGCAGATTGTCGTACACCGATTCGGGGATCTCCAGCGGGTCCAGGGACGCCTGCCTGGCGGATGCGTAATGCCTCGCCTTGGCCTGGAACACCGACGCCTTCACCGAGCCGGCGTAGGTAGCCGTCATGGTGGCGCCGAAGCGGCGGAAGGTTTCATGCATGCCCTCGAAGGCGGCCTTGCGCACGCCCCGGTCCCGGCTGCGCAGGAAGGGGCCGTAATTGCCGTGAGTCAGTTGCACGTCCTCGCCCTGTTCGTTTTTGATCACCGGCAGCGGCAGGTCCACGTCGCTGAACATGCGGAAAATATCGCTGGGTGCGGACAGCGCCTCCCCCGCCATGGCCAGCAGCTGCTCCTGCTCCGCGGGCAGGGTGTGAGGTTTTTCCCGCAAAAGCAGCCGCAGCATTTCGCTGTAATCAGAAAACGCCGGATCATTTTGCAGCGCCCGCAGGGTTTCCTCCGGCAGAGCCAGCAATTCCGGGTTCAGGTACGCCCCGGCGCTTTGAGCCTCCACCAGCAGGGATTCCAGCTTGGCCGCCCGGGCCTGGCGCACGGGATCGCCGCCGTCCTCGTCCCTGTGCATGAGGGCGTAGGCCGCCATTTGATCCAGCAGCTGGTTCAGCCTGTCCGCCAAAAGAATGGGAGCCTTGGGGTCCTGCGCCACCTTGCCCTGGTATTCTTTCACGCTCCCGATCTGCCGTTTGGCCTCCTGAAAGGCCGCTTCATACGCTTCTTCCGAAGCAAAAATGTGGTCCAGCCGCCATTGCCAGCGGGGGTCCATTTCTCCACGGGGCTTCAATTCCTGCGCCATGATCGCATCTCTCCTTGCCTTTTCTTAAAATTCCTCATCGGGAAGCGACAGCAGGAATCCATCCAGATTGGTGCGGACGGACACCCGCAGCTTCTCCTTTTCCATCAGCTCCAGCGCTGAAATCAGGATGCACAGGCCGCTGGGCATATGGCCGGCCCGGCTGGCGGGCAGGCCCGGCACCAGCCTGCGTTCCTCCTCCGTCATGGGCGCAAGCAGCGAAAGGAACCGCCTGGCGTCCTCAAGCGTTACCTGCCATCCCTCGATTTCCTCCCCGTGAGCTTCCCTGCCCAGCAGCATGGCCGCGGACGTGGTGCAGCTGCCGCCAAGGCCGATGAGCCCGTCGGGCAGGATATATTCCTTCGCTTTTTCCGCCAGGGGCCGCAGCGCCTCCCGGGCCAAAGCCAGAGAAGCCCGCGCGTCCGCTTCTGTGCGGATAGGCCGCATTTTCATCAGCCGGCTGGCCCCCATCTGGGCGCTGCCGGCCCACAGCACCCGGCCCCGGTCCCCCACCGTAAGCTCGGTAGAGCCGCCGCCGATGTCCATCACCATTTGTCTGCCAAGCCCCGCGGCGGCCCGGTAGGCCAGGCGGGCCTCCTCTTCGCCGGAGATCACCCTCAGGTCAAGCCCGGTCAGCTCCCGGACGCGTTTTTTCAGGTCGGCCGCGTTTTTTGCGTCCCGGGTGGCGCTGGTGGCGAAAAGGGCGGTTTCTCCCTCTGCGCCGTGAGCCAGGGCCATATCCTGCAATCGCTTCACCGCCTGGGCGGTGCTTTCGATGCGCTCGGGGAGAATGCGGCCCGCATCATCCAGGCCCAGGAACAGCCTGGTTTCCTCCCTGCCCCGCAAAATATCCGTCAAAACGCCGCGCCGCTTGGCAGCGCACAGCATCCTGGTGGAGTTGGACCCAATCGCAATGGCGGCGCGCATCAGAACTGCTCTCCCGCCTGCTGCATCACGCTGTCATCCACCACCTGAGCCTCGGGCCCCTGCTCATAGAGGGATTCCGGGTTCACCACCACAAAGCGGATCTCTCCCGGCAGAAGATAGCCGTAATACCGCCGGGCCATTTCCATGATGTAGGAATCCTTGTCCTGCTGGGCAATTTCCTGCTTCATGTTGCTGTTGATTTCTTCCACCTCGATCTGGCGCATGCGCACCTGCTGCTTTTGATCCTGGCGCACCCTGATTTCATCGTCCAGCCGGTTGCTCACCATGGTGCCCACCGCCACGATCACAAAAGCCGCCACCGCCACATACAAAAGCCTTACGCGGCCGGCGCTTATTTTCTTTCTTCGCATCTTCTGTCCCTCCTTTCCCGAAATAGGAGTATTCTCCCTGCTTCCCCCGTTTTCCTGCCGGCTACGGCCGGAGAATAAAAAACAGGATCGCCGCCAAAAGCAGCGCACCCGGCACAAGCAGCCAAAGCAGGCGCTTCTTCCGCGGCCGCTTGTTTTCCCGGGCTTCCGCAGCTTCATTTGCCTGCTTTTCCGGGCCATCCGGCGCATCCTTGCGCATTTTCGGCAGCGCCGTCAGCAGCCTGACGGGCGCATTCACCGGCGCGCCGGGATTCAGCGCCGCCTTTTCCCGGAGGAAGGGCAAAAACGCGTCCCGCACCTGCTTTTCCAGGGGATGGGTGAAGTAAGCGTCCCTTTGGTTCAGCAATTCCATCCTTTCGGCCCTCAGCGCCGCGGCCCGGGGCGGCAGGCCGCACAGACGCATGATGCCGCCCGGGGTATCCACCCGCAGCTCGTGCAGAAGGCATGCCGGGGCCAGCAGACGGATGGCGAATATGTCGGCGGCGTAATCATCCAGGCTCTCCGGATCGTCCATCAGATCCCCGGCGTTTTCCCGGCTGCGGAAGGACCGTATCCCGGGCGTCAGGGATACCGTTTCATGCTCCAGAAAAAGATGCCCCAGCTCGTGGGCCACGCTGAAGCGCCGGCGCGGAGCGTCCATCTCCCGCAGAAAAATATGCCATACACCGCGAAACCGCAGGGAAACACAGGCACCGCCGCCGGCCTTCTGCGCCATGGCGTACAGCCTTGGCTCCGTATCGCTCAACGGATAGGGCGCGATATCCACCCCCGCCTGCCGGGCCAGGGCTTCCGCGTCCACCGGCAGCTTTTTATCCTTCAGCAGCAGCAAAGCGCGCCAGGCCGCATCCCTGGCCTGCTGATACCTTTTGTAGGTACTCATAGCGCTCGCTTCCTTTATATCTGAACGTTCAGCCCTTTCATGGCTATCATAGCAAGCGGGCCCGTGCCTGTCAAGGCGGAGGGCAAAGTTTTGCGCCGGTTTGAGGGCGTGCAGGCAGCCAGCGCGTCCCTCCGAAAAATGATTTGGCGGGAAAGTTGCATTATTAGAAGAAATATGGTATAATTATAACTCAATCATCCTGGAAGGGAGCTATGCAATGGAAAAAAGGGATTATTCGGAAATCACCCCTGAAATCAAAAGCCTGACCCGCGCGCTGGAAGAAAACGGCGTGATCGACCGGGATTTGTATGAGCGCTACCGGGTGAACCGGGGCCTGCGCGACCTGAACGGCAACGGCGTGCTGACGGGGCTGACGGAAATCAGCGAGGTCAACGGCCGGGACAGCGAGGGCAAGCCCATCCAGGGCGAATTGTTTTACCGGGGCTACAATATCCGCGATCTGGTGAAGGGCTTTCTGTCGGAGCAGCGCTACGGCTTCGAGGAAATTACCTATTTGCTTTTGTTTGGCCGGCTGCCCGGCGCTGAAGGGCTGGGGAATTTTCAAAAGCTGCTGGGCAGCTACCGCTCCCTGCCCAATTCCTTCGTGCGGGACATCATCATGAAAGCGCCCAGCACCAATATCATGAATTCCATGGCCCGCAGCGTGATGACGCTGTACGCCTACGACAACAATCCCGATGATCTGTCGCTGGAAAACGTGCTGCGGCAGTGCATCCAGTTGATCGCCATGTTTCCCCAATTGGCCCTGCACAGCTATCAGGCCTATGATTATTACCGCAAGGACAGCGCCAGTTTTTTTATTCACGATCCCCGGCCCGAGCTTTCCACGGCGGAGAACATTCTGTATATGCTCCGCTCCGACGGCGCGTACACGCCCACGGAAGCCCGGGTGCTGGATATGGCGCTGGTGCTTCACGCCGAGCACGGCGGCGGCAACAACTCCACCTTCACCACCCACGTGGTCACCTCCACCGGCACCGACACTTATTCCGCCATCGCTTCGGCCCTGGGCTCCCTGAAAGGGCCCAAGCACGGCGGCGCCAACATCAAGGTGACCCACATGTTTGAGGAAATCAAGCACGGCGTGAAGGACTGGTCCGACGATGACGAGATCACCGCTTACGTGCACCGGATTCTCAACAAGGACGCCTTCGACCGCACCGGCCTCATCTACGGCATCGGCCACGCCATCTACTCCAAGTCCGATCCCCGGGCGGAGATTTTCCGCAGGTTCGTGCAGGTGCTGGCCAGGGAAAAGAACCTGGAGCAGGAATACTATCTGTATGAAAAGGTGGAAAAGGTGGCGCCGCTGCTGATCCACGGTCAGCGGAAAATGTATAAGGGCGTCAGCGCCAACGTGGACTTTTACAGCGGCTTCGTGTACCAGATGCTGGGCATCCCGGAGGAGCTGTTTACGCCGCTGTTCGCCATCGCCCGCATCGCCGGCTGGAGCGCGCACAGGATCGAGGAGCTGATCAACGGCAACCGCATCATCCGCCCGGCCTACAAGGCGGTGCAGCCCCGGCGGGACTATGTGCCGCTGAAAGACAGGTAAGCGCAGCAAAAAAGCCGCCGGGCCAGGCCGGGCGGCACAACGGCGCCGAGCCGCCGTCCGCAGGGGATGACGGCTCCGGCTGCTTTATGGGGCAAAGCCCGGAAAAGCCCGGGTCAGAACGCAAATGTTTCCCAGCCGCGGCGCCGGACCTCGGCCAGAAGAGCCGGCTGGATGGCAGGATAGGTCAGCTTTTCCGGCAATCCGGAGGAAAAAAGGATTTCTCCGATCTCATGCCGCAATTCCCCCGAAAAAGCGGAAACGTTGGCGAAATACAGCATGCCGAAGGTCTCCTGCCCATCGAAATTGTCCGGCGCGGTGACGGAGTAGGCGCACACGGGGCGCAGGGTAAAATGCAGCGCGCCGGTCTCCTCCCGCAGCTCCCGCTCGGCGGTTTCGCCGATTCCTTCCCCCGCTTCCCGGTGGCCGCCGGGGATTTCCCAGGTATCCCGGTCCCTGCGGCGGCAGAACACCCACTGATCCCCATACTGCGCCGCGATCACGGCAAATTTGAGCAGCCGGTCCTCCGCCGCGTCGTAAAATCTCACTTGGGTCATGATGGCCTCCGGACTTTCAGCAAGAAATGGACAAACAAAAAAGCGGAATAGCGATTCCGCTTTTTTCATGCATCAGCCCTGCTTGGTGCCGCACTCGGGGCAGAATTTGAAGCTGCGGCCGATCTTGGCGCCGCACTCGGGGCAGTACTTGGTTTCCCCGGCGGGGGCTGCGGGAGCTTCCGCAGCGGGTGCAGCGGGTGCGGCGGGAGAAGCCGGAGCGGCGGGCTGCTGCACGGCATTCTGCATCACCTGGGCCATGGCGGCGCCCATACCGAGGCCGGCCATTGCGCCGGCGCCGCCGGGATTATTGGCGGCATCCCGGATGGCCTGGGCGGTCTGGTACTGGGTGTACTGCTGCATATTGCCCACCACGCCCATGGAGGTGCGCTGGTCGATGGCCTTTTCCACTTCCTCGGGCAGGGAGATGTTTTCGATCACGAAGGATTCCAGCTTGAGGCCCAGGCCCTCGATGCGGGGTGCCAGGGACTGGAGCGCGAACTGGGACAGCTCGTCATAATTGGCGGCCAGGTCCAGGGCGGGAATATTGCTCTGGGCAATGGCGTCGGACAGGCCGGAAACCAGCGTGCGTTTCACCTGGCCGGCCACGCCTTCGGTGGTCATGTACGCCGCGGTGCCGAACACCTCTTTCAGGAACCCCGTGGGATCATTGACCCGGAAGGAGTAGATGCCGAAGGCCCGCAGGCGAATCATGCCAAATTCCTTGTCCCGCATCATCACAGGGCTGCTGGTGCCCCACTTCTGATCCAGGAACTGGCGGGTATTCACAAAATAAACCTCGGCCTTGAAGGGCGAATTGAAGCCGTATTTCCAGGACTGCAGAAAGGTCATGATGGGCATGTTCTGGGTGGACAGGGTGTAGCGGCCGGGCTGGAAAACGTCGGCGATCTTGCCTTCGTTCACCATCACCGCCACCTGGCTTTCCCGCACGGTGAGCTGCGCGCCCATCATGATTTCGCGGCCATTGGTGTCAAAGCGGTACACCATGGTGTTGGCGGAAGGGTCTTTCCACTCGATCACGTTGATGAACTGGCCGGTCAGCGCATTGAAGATACCCATGCTCGATTCCTCCTCGTTATTGGTTCTGATCCTGGCCGAGCAATTCCTGCAGGCTGTCCAGCCAGGCGGATTGAGTCACATTCAGATCCAGACCCAGGAATTCCTTGATTTTCTGGATACTTTCGCGGATATGGGCGTCGGTCATCGCGCCCAGGGCCTCGATGGTTGCGGGCTCCTTGCCGTGCATGGGCAGGCACACCACCCGGATATGCCGGGGCGTCAGCACCGCCACGGCGTAATAAATGCCGTCCACATACCGGCCGAAGAAATTGTTGCGCAGCGCGCTTTCCAGGCGCTGCTGGGCATGGCCGGAATGGGAGGAGAGATACACCTCTCCCTGCGGCATGTCGATTTCATAGAGGATGCTGGGATGATCCAGGCTCACGTGGGACCGGATCAGCTTAAAGGAGCGCTTCACCGCTTCCCAGTCCCTGAGCTCTCCGCACAGCAGCTGATGCACCAGCTCGTCCCGCTGGATGGTGAGCATCGCCTCTTCATCGTAATAATCATCGGCGAAATCGGCATGGAGCCTGTCCAGCACCCGGCGCAGCTCCCGGATCACCTGCGCCTGTTCCCCGGCGCTTTCGCACACGGTGAAGATGGGCAGGCTGGGCCGCCCATAGCGCAGGAAGCGCTTGAGGGGCATGGCGTCCTCCCGGGGCAGCAGATAGCCCACGGCGTCAATGGCCTTGGTGTTGATCAGATCGATGCCTTCCTGTGCGCTGGAAGCCAGGTACGGCGCGCGAAAGCCCGCCCCGGCCCAGTCCATCTGTCCGAAAAAAGCGCGTACATTTTCCCGATCGGTGACGAGCAGCAGCTTGTACATCCCTGTTTCCTCCACTCATACGGCAGCCTGCGCATTCAGTATACCACAAAGCAAGCGGAATGACAACCGGCCCTTACGGGTGATACAGCTTGTGGCTTTGATAGCGGGGATCGCAGGTAAGGTTGATTTTGAGACGGTGGAAAATCTTATCGTCCACCTGGGAAAGGATCACAGTGGAATGGGCCTCGCACCCGGCCAGCCGGGGCAGCTGGGCCATGGCCCTGGCGGCATTTTCATCGGTGGCGGCGCAAATGGACAGGGCCAGGAGGATCTCGTCGCTGTGCAGCCGGGGGTTTTGATTGCCCAAATACTGGCATTTCAGGGTTTGGATGGGCTCGATGACGGTGGGAGAAATGAGCTGCACCTTTTTTTCAATGCCGGCCAGGGCCTTTAAGGCGTTGAGCATCAGGGCGGCGGAGGGGCCCAAAAGATCGGTGGTTTTGCCGGTGATGATCCTGCCGTCGGACAGCTCGATGGCCAGAGCCTCGTTGCCCGTTTCCTCGGCGCGGCTTCGGGCGGCCTGGATCACGGCGCGGTTGTCGTCGCTCAGGCCCATGTTCTGCATGAGGCGCTGCAGCTTTTCCACGTCGGCCTCCCGTTCGCTGCCCTGCTTCACGGCGCACCGGGCGGTGTAATACCGGCGGATGATTTCCTGCTTGGCGGCGGCGCGGCACACCTCGTCGTCGATGATGCAGTTGCCCACCATGTTCACCCCCATGTCGGTGGGGGATTTATAGGGCGACGCGCCGTAGATGTGCTCAAACAGGGCGCTGAGCACCGGGAAGATTTCAATGTCCCGGTTGTAGTTCACGGTGGTTTCGCCATAAGCCTCCAGATGGAAAGGGTCGATCATGTTCACGTCGTCCAGATCCACCGTGGCGGCCTCGTAAGCCACGTTGACGGGGTGCTTCAAGGGCAGGTTCCAGATGGGGAAGGTTTCAAACTTGGCGTAGCCCGCCTGGATGCCCCGCTTGTGCTCCTGATAAAGCTGGCTCAGGCAGGTGGCCATTTTGCCGGACCCCGGCCCCGGGGCTGTGACCAGGATCAGGGGCCTGGTGGTTTCGATATATTCGTTGCGGCCGAAGCCCTCGTCGCTGACGATGCGCTTTACGTCGTAGGGATAGCCCTCGATGGGAAAATGGCGGAACACGCGCAGCCCCAGGCTCTCCAGCCGGTGCTTGAAGGCCACGGCGGCGGTTTGCTCCTGCCAGCGGGTGAGCACCACGCTGCCAACGTAGAGGCCCTTGGAGCGGAACGCGTCGATCAGGCGCAGCACGTCCTGATCGTAGGTGATGCCAAGGTCGCCCCGCACCTTGCTTTTTTCAATGTCGTCGGCGCTGATGGCGATCACCAATTCCGCCTGGTCCTTCAGATTCATCAGCATGGACACCTTGCTGTCCGGCCTGAAGCCCGGCAGCACCCGGGATGCGTGGTAATCATCAAACAGCTTGCCGCCGAATTCCAGGTACAGTTTGCCGCCGAAGGCCGCGATCCGCTCCCGGATATGCTGCGACTGCATGGCGGTGTATTTATCATGGTCAAACCCGATCCGCATGACGCTTCGTCCTCCCGAACAAAAAATCAACACGGATTTCATTATATCATGCCGCGCCGCCGGAAACAAGCGAGGATACAATAAAAAAACCCGTCTTTCGTCTTGTTTTTTGAAGAACGGACAAACCGCGTCCTTTGCCGGCGTTTCCCTTCACGCAAACAGCCATGCCGGGCGCATACCCCGCATGGCTCAGAGCATCGACAAAGTCGATGCTCTGCCATCGAAAGCCTGCAAGCAGTCTTTCGATGGATGCATCAATTTGCTGTAAAATGGCATTTCCGGGCAAAAATGCCCGGAAACGCTCATTTTACGGCCGCAAATTGATATAGGAAGCGGCTTTCAGCCGAACCTCGCAATTCGGCATTGTCGCATACCAGCCTGCACAAGTGCAGGCTGGTATGCTCTGTGCCTCATTGGGCCTTCATCTGCCTGCCTCCGCCACTGGCGGCGGCAGATTACGGCCCTCGGCGACGCACATGTCGCCGCCTGCGGATTACAATCGAAGAGGCTGCGGCCCCTTCGATGCATCCCTGGGGGTGTTGACAGTCTGAGTCATGTGGGGCGCATACCCCGCATGGCTGTTTCCTCTTCAATCAAACCCGCTGCTTATTCCGCCGTTTTGCCGATTCGCAGGGATTTCAGGTATAGCTTATGCTCCTGCGTGACGCGGAAGCTTTCCACGCTTTTCTGGATGGCCTTGTTATGGGTCCACGCATCCAGCCGCCTTTCCTCCAGATACGGCAGCGCCGCGTCGTACTGCTTGGCCAGGGCGGTGGCGAAATACCAGGCGATCATCATGCGGACATAGTATTCCTCCGACCGGACGGACGCCGCCAGATCAGCGTATTCCGGGCGGAACTTTTCGTCCAGGAAATGCTGCATCAGCATGCCGATGGCAAACCGCACGGTATACGTTTCGCCCGAAGCGAGCCATTTCCGGATATACGGCAGCAGCCTTTCCGGCGCTTTTCCAAACGCCTTGGGCGACATTTGATCGCAGGTGGCCCAGTTGTCGATATACGGCAGAAAGGCCTCCACCCGGGATGCGCAGGCATCAAAATCCTTTTCCAGCGAAATCACGAAGGCGTGGAGCTGATCCTCCTCAAAATACCGGTGCGGAAGGGATGAAAGGAAGGCATCCCAGCCTTCGTCCCGGGCCAGTTCTTTAGCGAAGGCCCGCAGCGCCGGGGTCCTCACGCCGATGATCCTGCTTTTATCCACCGTGGGGATGATCTTTTCCTGCATGGCGGCATAGGCCGCGTCCCGCAAAGAAAAGAGCCGGGATGCGATTTCGCTTTCGTTCATCCGTTCATCCTCCGTTTTTCACAGCCTGTACTGCATGAAATTGCCGTTCTTCTTGAACCCGTAAGCGGTGTACAGCAGCACGCCCATATCGGAGGCCGTGATCTGCACCACGCCGCAGCCGAATTTTCTCGCTTCCTCCACCACCAGGGAAAGCAGCTTCCTTGCGATGCCCTGCCGCCGGTACGCCTGATCGGTATACATGCTGGAGAGCAGGCCGATTTTCCCGTTGGGGCAGCCGAAATAGGGCGGCTTTTCCACGAAGGACATGCCGCTGGTGCCGATCATGGTTTCCCCGTCCATGGCCACCCAGGAAACGAAGGTGCCGTCGGCCAGATGCCGATCGTAATAATCGTAAAGCGCGGGCCGCAGGTCGAGCTCTTCCTTCGCTCCTTCTTCCCGAAGTTGATTCAGGCGAAGGGCAATGAAGGTATCCAGATCGGCCTTTTCCAGTTTTCTGTACGCAATCATTGTCTTTTCTCACACCCGCCAGATATCCCGGGCATACTCCATAACGGACCGGTCGGAGGAAAATTTCCCGGCGGAGGAAGCGTTTATCAGGCACTTTCTGGCAAAGCCCGCAGGATCGGCGGCATAATCCCGATTGGCCTGCAGCTTGGCTTCCAGATAGGAAGGGAAATCCTTGAGAATGAAGTAATGGTCCGGCTGATGCCAGGACGCGCCTTTGAGCAGGGCGTCATGCAGCTCCTGGAACGTGCCGTCGGGA
>Ga0310694_10001875_pt1 | contig 22701 bp, 22 predicted proteins | sample 174DNAGHGhighgp2_FD_203884 | JGI IMG/M metagenome (GOLD analysis project Ga0310694, IMG submission 203884) | Sheep rumen microbial communities from Palmerston North, Manawatu-Wanganui, New Zealand - 1742 DNA GHGhigh gp2 (v2) (version 2) | ecosystem: Host-associated > Mammals > Digestive system... | reverse complement strand
CTAAAAATAAAAATCCCCCATGATCCCCCTGGACATCCATATCAGCAAGCCTCAGACCTTGCACGCCGTGGCCATGACCACTGCCTACCAAGCCGTGAAAAACGATGATGCCGCCCACCTTTACGACCGCGTCGCGGTGGTGAGGGCAGACCACTCCTTATTGGAAACCTTCTGGCGCGATTGTTGCGCCATCGTCGGTCATATCCTTCAGGAATATTGTCGACAGCCCACCAATTGCCCATCTCCTTCCACCTCTCAAGATGATGATTTCCACGCTCTCTTGTTGATGCCCGAAAATTGGGATGACACGCAGTCTTCGTCAGTAGTGACTTCCCTCCAAGCCTTTTTCGTGGCATACATGGTGGAAAGATGGATGGCTCTTGTGTGGCCGGAGGCTTCAACCTACCATTCCGTCCAGGCAAAGGCACACCAGGAACAAGTGAGGCTCTGCCTTGAGGCAAGACAACGAAAACCGAGACCCCATATCCATTTCTCAAAAGTGAAAAACCATGAAAAAGAAAACAAAGACAACAACAGCCATCATCCGGCTGTCGAAGCAGCGGATGATCTATGACATTGCCAACAACGCCTTTGTCGTAGGTGAGACCATCGAGGATGCAGGACCTCATATAAGGCATCTTGTTCAAGATGTGGTGGAAGGGCAGAACATCGACCGTGTGTGTCGGGTGATGTCATTGGCTTTCTGCCGTGTGAAGGATTTGTTGCGCCAGTGGGTGGTGGACGTAGAAGAGACGGGATGTTCCCTGTCTACACATCAGAACGCCGGCGAAGAGGAGTATGTCCTCCGAATCGTTGTACCCTATGGCCTGCCTCCCTGCACCATAGACTATTGGGCCATCCTTGCCTACGAATACGTCACCGCTTCCGCCATAGCCGACTGGTTGGGCATCACGGCGAAAGACAAGGCCCCGGAATGGCAAAGGAAGGCGGACGAAGCAGCAGAGAGGTTGTTCAAGGGTGTCTCCTTATGCCATCGCCATGCAAGGAAGAGGATGGAGGTGGTGTGAACGATGACGCTTTTCTCGTCCTTTTTTTGGAAGTTTGTGAAATAATACCTAATTTTGTGGCGAGAAAACAATAATGACTACAATATGTTTGGAACAATCATTTCATTAGCCATCTTCTTCGCCGCTGCGTTGATGGGATGGGCCTTGGCCGAGTTGAAAGGCAATTCGTGTAATTATGAGAAAAACGATGAAGAGGAAGCCGTTGACCAACAATTGGCTGAACAACTCCACAAGAACGGATTCACGGAGTTGACCATCAAGGACGTCATCAAAAGCATAAGCACGAAAGGATTCAAAACCACATAGGTCGGAATCTTTGTTTAAAAGGAAGCCCTGGAAATACTGTTGTCATGGTATTCCCAGGGCTTCTGATATTCTTATGGATTCACTGCCGGTTGGGGGGGGGCTGCCTGGTGGGGGAGGAGATGCTGGAAAGGTGGCGGCCCCTTTTGGACCGGTGTTCTTCAATGCATCACCGCTGGGAAGGGCATTCTTTTCCAACTCTATTTGCAGCTGCTCCACATCGAGCGTGTTGTGGTTCTTGATGAGATTTTCAAAAATATTCTTGGCAATGTCCTTGGGAACATTGTTGGGCACGATGATGTCGCGCCAGATTTTCACCCAATGGTCGTTGTCTATCACTTCGGCGTTGAGTTTCCTCATTTTCATCTCACTGATGTTGCCGTTGTAGATGACAGAGATGACGTCCTTGTATTTCGTACTTTTCAGAGAGTCCTTGCGCCATACGTCGTTATAGCGAAGGTATTCGCGGTCTGTTTCTTCCAATGAATACTGGTCCTCGCTGTCGTCCACGATCAGTCCGGCATCCTCTTCTTGTTGTTCCACTATGGTGATGTTGCCTTCGTTGTCCACCTCTTTCTTTTGCTTGACATGCTTGGTGGTGGGTGAGATGATTTCATTGACAGGCCAGGGCCATTTGCCAGAGAACAGCCAGGCGGCAAGGGCGTAAGCAGCGAGGGTGAACGCCACCATGGTCAGGAACTTCAGCAACCGTAGGGCGAATTTGGAGGTTTTCGTCAACTTCCTCGGTATGTGCATCTTGAATCCATCCACATCTTTCGACACCTCGTAGCCTTTCACCTTCCCGCTGTTGAGTTGGTTGTAAAGACGGTCGTTGGTACCAACATCGATCATCGTCTCTATGGGGCGGCCGTCGCCAAAGTCCAAGGTGACGCGAGTGAGTTCGTGCTGGGGTTCAGGGGTATAGACATACTCCTGTTGCTTCACGATGCCGGGGGTCACCTGGATGTCGGCACTCTTCATGTTCTCGCAAGAGAAATGAATGTAGCCGGCATCGTTCACTTGGTCTTCGTAAACCTTGATCAGGTAGCAGCCATTGCTGTCGGGCATCAGTTGGTCGCCTTGGTATCTGACAATGCTGCTACGTAGCATGCGGCCGTTGTATTTCACGAAGAATTTCAGTTCATAATAGAACTTGATGGTGCGCTCGTCGATACGAATGGTGTTGGTCGTGGTGTCGAAATAGCCGTAAGGACTGGGTTTGGTCACATCGCCTCGCACATCGATGGTCATCGGCAGCATGCCCTCCTTCCCCTTGAGGTTGATGCGAACGGTCTCGCCTTCTTTCACCTGTCCGTATTCATAGCCTTGAGGAGACTTGATTTTGAAGGTGCGGAGCACAAGGGAATGGATGTGCTTGCAGTTCTGTGGATAGGCCGGGTGGACCGTGTCGGGTATGAGGTAGATGGAATTGGTGAATGAAAAGAATTCTTGGTCGGGATAGTGTATCAGCGTACTTATCTCCCCCGGCGTTTTATAGTTCATGTAGTAGGTGAGGGGAGTGTCATCACTCTTCCCCGCCACCTTGAGGGGTAGGGGATAGCCGGGCAGTGTGTCCGTGGTGAGGTTTTGGTGGATGGTTTTCACAGCTGCCAGGAACTGAGGGTTCTCGCTGGGCTTGTCATCATTCGCAGCAAGTGTCTCATAGGCGGTGGACAACTCATTCAACTGTTCCACCAGCTTTTTCCCTTCGATGGTGACGTGGCTGTTGTTGATGAGTATGGCATATTCGATAAAGCCTTCTTCCGCCGCCTTGATGAGCGATGTCTGGATGTTCTTGCCGTCAGGGTATATGCGGATGTTGTACGCCCTGTCGGTGGAGATGTTGCGCATGTCATCTCTGCAACTGCGGAGGTGGAAGTCATAGGAACTTGTAGCGGGATAAGTGATGACGTGCATCAGGTCGTCACGACCTTGCTGCTTGTTGATGTTGATTCTGATAGATTCCATAAAATGCAGGAAAAAATATGAAAGAATTCCAATCTTTTGCAAATGTAAGCAAAAAAAATGGAATTCTTTCACTTTGTCACCTTATTTTTCTCTTGGAAGAGCGTATTTCCTCTCTTTCACCTTTTTTGATACACAAAACTCACCCCTTCCAAGGTCTCGCCGGGCCTGAGACTCCCTACCGCCATGACACGGAACCATCTGAAAGGAGTGCCTCGTCGCCGGCGCAGGTATTGGTGAGCACTGCTGCCAACGATATGCCATTGGCAGAGGTCGTTGCTGCCGTAAAGCACCACGCCGACATGGCTGCCCGACGACCCTTGATGACAGAAAAGGCCTCTGACAAGCATCCTCTCCACCGTTTTGGCGATGTGGCGTAGCCCGAGTGCCAACGGACGTGTCACCAGTGCCACTGCTTGTCGTTCGCCCATATGCTGTTTCAGTCTCGACACCTTGCGGCATCCTTCGTGTTGGTCTGTCCACCAAGTGTCATTGCCGTCCTGAAGGATGTCGCGGGGGGCATGGGTGGCCATCGCCCACGCTCCTGAACGGAGGGAATATACGAGCATCGGGGTGTCGTGGCATGTGAAGAGCCATAGACGGTCGGTGGCGGCGTTGTAGGCTAGTTGCGCGTCATCCATGAACTCCCCCGTCCATTCGGGAAGAGGGAGGGGCAGGGTGCCAAGGGCTGGCTCTGTGGCCAATGCCTCACCATGGTGGGGCAGATGTTGAAGCGTGCTGTCGTGCCCGCGCAAAGGGTCGGAGAGGCAGGTGCATGTCGAACCTTTCAGCAGCATCAAGCCGCGGAGGGAGATGAACGCCACGGCGTCGCTTGTCGCCACCATTTGTCCCGGACGCCGCATCGAGGCTCTTGTCGCCGACTGTTGTGCATTCCATCTACCGTTGCTGAAACGGAGGAGCCACACGCCGCTGTCGGTGAACGCATAGAACTGCCCGTCGCCGTAGAGACCATCGGCACTCCGACGGGTGTTGGCTATGATGCCTTGCAATATGCCATGGCCGATGTAGGCTGCTGCCTGGGGGGATTGAAGAAGGGGGGCGCCTTGCTCAGATGTGCGCAAAAGGGTGCTTTCCGTGGATAGAGGCCATGTGTCGCAAACTTTCAACAGATGTCGCTCGAAGTCTTCCGTTGTCTCTTCCTCCCATGACATGTGGCTCTCCTCATAGGTGTGGAGGGTGGGCTCATAGGTCAGTTCACGAACTTGTTGCAGCAGTAGGGAGAGGAAATAAGGGCGGTGTGTGCCGTGTGCGAGGCCGTTGTCGGTGAAGATGGCTGCCGACAGTCCTTTCTTGGTGAGGGACTCGAGTGGATGACGGATGGTGAAGCATCGGGTCTGTCCGCCATCGTTGAGACGCAGATGATATTCCAGTTCTTTCAGGTGGTGGCCCGGGTACATCACCATCCCGGGCAAGGGGTATTGCACCTCCGACTGCCACCACACCTCGTTGGAGACGGGGTCGTCGGTGATGCCGCGCACCAAGAGGGTGGCGGTGGTGCCTTCAGCATGGTCGGCGATGTCTGGACGGATGCCTGCCATGAGTTCCGAAGCGAGGGTGTCTTCTGCCTCGTCGGTTTCCAATGCCTGTCTTGTGGCGCTGTCGAGGGTGGGGTAATGGTAGTGGATGTCGATTTCGAACGGGGAGTGTAGCATGGGACGTGTGGCGGCAAGGGTGAGTCTGTTGTTGTGGGCGATGGCCCATTGCGCCCCCATGGCATCGCGGTGGAGGAGGGTGAGGTCGATGGGCGTACTCCCGCTGTCTATGTTCTGCACAACTAGTGGCGTGCCCATCTCCTCAGGGTGGATGGTCATGGAGTGATGGAATGTCGCGTTGTCGAGTGCCTGGAGTGTGGCGCGGCGTCCGAGATGGGCGAAGGTGAGTTGGGTGGTGTGGCCGGCACCGTCGGTGGTGATGTCTGAGGGTTGGCGCATGTCGAGGAAGCGAAGAGGGCGTGTGAGGAAGATGTCCACGCCTTCCACGAGACCTGAGGCGAGAGCGTTCGGACTCTTCATCGTGACGGTGACGGAGTGGCGGTGGCACCACGCTTCCATGGTGAGCAGGTCGTGCTCTCGGTCGGCTTCGATGGTGGTGGGAAGGCCTGCGGGCATCAGGGCGAAGAGGTTGGAGCACATGATGTGCCGCCCGCCTGACAGGCGAAGGGCGGCAATGCCGAGGCAGACATGCTTCATCGCTCCAACACCCAACAGCGACAGTTGTTGGTCGAGGGCGCATTCCATTTGCGCTGCAACCATCGTGGCACCGGTGACGTGACGGTCGCCGCCGGTGGGCCAGTCGCCGAAAACGTGGGATGGCAGCACGGGGGTGTTGGTGAGCACGGAGCCGGCGTGGTCGAGTTGGTTGGCGAGGGTGGGGGTGATGGGCAGGGTGGTGTGGAGCAGGGTCTGCCGGTCTTGTGTCAATGTGATGTCATAGAGCAGGTCGGTATGCTCGAGGGTGACATAACAGCCTTCACCTTCCTTCCACACGGCGAGAAGCATGTCGTCGTCAAGGGCCATGCACAACGTGTCGCCCAGGGCCGCGAAGGCGTTGGTATGGCTGATGCCGGTGGCGAGGGCTATGCGGCAGGGAGCCGGGGGCGTGCTGCCTGCAGGGAGTGCAGGTTGCCAGTGATAGTCGAAGGTGCCGTCGCCACGGGCACTTTCGATGATGAGATGGAGGTGTCCGTGGGGGCGGTGGGTGGCTACCAGCCGACTGCCGGATGGGATTTCCGCCATCTCCTCTCGGGTGGGGAGGACGGGGTGCAGGGCACCGTCTTCGGGAAGGAGGTTGACCAGGAGGGAGCAGTGTCCCTCCTCGCTCTCGTGGTCGCTGGGCGACCACGAGAGCGTCTGGAAGGTGATGTGTTTTTTCATGGATGTCTTGCTGTGATGAGTGGTAGCGCCGTGCCGATGCCTGGGAGCGTGGTGGGAGCTCCAACCCTCAGGGAAAGTCGGTTGTTGGCGTGGCATTGTTGAAGAATGTGGTTGGAAAGCGATTTGCTGAAGATGCGGAGGTAGTTGCCGGCCTTCACGCGCCGACAGGTGCAGGAATGCCGTCCTGTCGTTTGTGCGCAGCGTCGCGATACGTAGAGGAAATGCTCGTCGGGGTGCTCGTCGTCTTCAGCGATGTTCACCACGTCGCCAGGATGGAGGTTGAGCACTTTGGACACATGGGCGGTGAGGTCTATGCGGCCGTTGGGATGAAATGTGACGTCTCCTCGTCGCGTGGTGGGGATGATGGGGTGTGTCATCGGTTGGTCCTCCATCTGAAGGTGACAGTGGTGATATAGACAAAGGTGCGGGTCTCCTCGATGCGTCGACGATGGGCCTCGGCATCAGCCAGGGTGGGGTGTATGGTTGAGGCCAGGTAATAGCGGTCGCCGCTGCCGCGCTCGCCGATGATCACTGCATAGCACTTGGTGCCAAACAGGAAGGTGCTGATCGCTTGGAAAAGTTGTTTCATTTTGCGTTAATTTATTTGTTGTCTTTTAGTGGGGCTGGTTTTCCTAGTTTTCCTAGTGTCCCTAGTATCCCTGGTGTTCTCAGTGCTTTTGGTATTTCTGGTATCGCTGTTTCCTATGGCTTTGAGTTTTAGTTTTGGGTTTTGATGTTTATAATGATTTATATTTTTTATAATTTTTTTATGATTATATTTTGTTATTCTAAAATTATTCTTTATATTTGCGCCATAATTCATAAGAAATGGATGAAACTGGCGTTGATTGTCAATAACTGAGTGCAAATATAAGGCAGATAATAGCAAATTCCAAATTATTATTTATATTTTAACATTATTTTAACAAAAATCGATTTATATTGACGTGTATGAGTCGAACTAAATATTGATTTTACTATGAAAGAAAGGCTGAAAGAAGTAATCGCTTGGCTCTTGGAGAAAAGGGAGGCGTCGTCGAAGAAAAGTTTGGCGAACATGTTGGGTTACAACCCGTCGTCTTTTTCCCAAATCCTCAACGGGCGTGTCGCGGTGAGCGACAAGTTCCTCAACAGGTTGGTGGTGATGGAACCTCGCATCAACATAGAATGGGTGAGGACCGGAAAAGGGGAGATGTTGTTGGAAAAGACGATGGATGACGACCTGTTTTTGATGGATAATGGTGAAGAGTTGGAGTTCCTTACTGAAAACACAAAAGGTGTCCGATTTTACAAGAAAGGAGACACGTTGTACATGCGGGTCAGGCATGTCCCCTATGCGGCTTTCGGACAGTTCGCCAACGAGGCTGACCGCCTTGACCCGATAGAGGACGACTGGAGTTGGGAGGTCTATGAGGTGGACCACGTGGCGAGGGGCAACTACCTCTCTTTTGAGGTGAAGGGCGACTCCATGGATACGGGGTCGAGGCAAAGTTTCGAGGCGGGAGACCGTGTCTTGGTCAGGGAATGGGAGCGCGACCGATGGCGCACCTCCATCGGCTACAAGGACCATCCCTTCTGGGTGGTGGTCTTCGGGACGAGCGTGCTGCTCAAACAAATCATCGACCAGGATATGAGGAACGGCACCTTCACTTTTCATTCGCTCAACCCTTCGCCCGAATATGCCGACTTCACCATCAGCCAGAATGACATCAGGGCGCTTTACCGCATCATACGCAAAAAACCGCGGGAAATGACTTTTTGAAACTATTTATTACGATATTACGATGACTGAGAATCAAATAAAACCTTGTGAGATATGAAGAATAGACTTTTATCCTTGTTTTTCCCATTGTTGTTCCCCCTTCTGGTTGTGGCTCAGGAGCGTGTGGATTTCAACGTTGTGCCACAACCTCGTCAGGTGGTGAATCAGAAGGGCGCCCCTTTGTATCTCTCCGACCTGGTTGCCATCACATGCGAGGGTGGAGAAGACATGCGACGCAATGCCTCTTTCCTCGCTGAATATGTCAAGACGGCCATTGGGAAGACGTTGCCTGTCACCGAAGGCAAGGTGAAGGGCACCGTCGTCGCATTGAAACTGGACAAGAAGATGGCGGGTGAGGAAACCTACCGCATCGCAGTGTCACAAAAGGGCATCGTCATCTCTGGAGCCTCTCCCAAGGGCGTGTTCCGAGGGGTGCAAACCTTGAGAAAAGCCATGCCCGTGGATGCCAAGGGCGATGTCGTCGCGCCTGCCGTGGTGGTCGATGACAACCCTCGTTTCTCATATCGTGGCATGCACCTCGACGTAAGCCGCCATTTCTTCGGCGTCGATTTTGTCAAGCAGTATATCGACATGCTTGCACTGCATCATATCAACGTCTTCCATTTCCACATCACCGACGACCAAGGATGGAGGGTGGAAATCAAGAAATATCCCAAACTCACCGAGGTGGGGGCTTGGAGGCGGCGCACCGTGGTGGGGCGCAACACGGGACTTTACGAGTATAAGACCTACGGTGGATACTACACACAGGAGCAGGTTCGTGACATCGTGGAATATGCGCGAGAAAGGTACATCACCGTCATTCCGGAAATCGACATGCCGGGACACATGGAGGCCGCGCTGGCATCGTATCCGGAACTGGGATGTACAAAAGGACCGTACGAGGTGGAGCCTAACTGGGGAGTCTTCGACGACATCCTCTGCGCAGGAAGGGATGGAACTTTCGACTTCGTGGAGGGGGTGCTCGACGAAATCATCCAACTCTTCCCATCCGAATACATTCATATCGGGGGCGACGAGGCACCGCGCACGCGTTGGAAGGCTTGCCCCGACTGCCAGCAGCGCATCCGCCAGGAGGGACTCAGAGACGTGGACGGAAAGACCGCAGAAGACCGGCTGCAGGGCTACTTCATGAAAAGGGTGGAGAAATACCTCAACAGCAAGGGCAGGAAGGCCATAGGATGGGACGAACTGCTCGACTGCGACGTCAATCCCTCAACCACCATCATGAGTTGGAGAGGCGTCGAGGGCGGACAAGTGGCCTCGCAGAAAGGGCACGATGTCATCATGGTGCCAACGGCATGGTTCTATTTCGACTACTACCAGGTTTCCGAGGATGAATGGCACAAACCTCTCCTCATCGGTGGTTATGTCCCGTTGGAGAAGGTCTATTCCTTCGAACCGGCGCCGGAAACGCTGACAGCAGAACAGAAAAGCCACGTCATCGGACTTCAGGCCAACCTTTGGACGGAATATGTCTATGCCGAGGAGTTGGCGCAATACCAGGTGCTGCCCAGGATGGGCGCGCTGTCGGAAGTGCAATGGGTGCTGCCGGAAAAGAAAGACTACGCGAAATACAAGGAGCGGCAGGCAAGACTCAACCGCCTCTACGACACCATGGGGTGGAAATACTGCAAGGCGGAGTTCTGATTACTCTGACTACCCCGATTATCAGTTCAGGCGGATTCGCAAAAATGCGAATCCGCCTGAATCATAATTATTAATTATAAATTATTAATTATCAATTATTCAAACACCTTGAAGGCATAGCCTTGCTCGCGAAGCCATCGTAGCGATGCGGGCAAGGCTATGTATAGTTTGTCGATGCTCTTCAAGGAGTCGTGGAAGGTGATGATCGACCCGTTTCGGGTGTAGGTGCGCACGTTTTCCACAACGTCGTTGGCCGTCATGCGGCGGGAGTAGTCGCGCGTCACCAAGTCCCACATCACAATCTTGTATTTCCTTAGAAGCCAATAGTATTCGCCTGGGGTCATCACTCCGTGAGGGGGACGGAAGAGGTGTGCCCCTATCAACTCGTTGGCCTTATTAGTATTGTCGATGTAGGTCTTGGCGAAATGCTTCAAGCCTCCAAGGTGGTTGTAGGTGTGGTTGCCCACTTGATGCCCCTCCTCCACCACCTGACGGAAGAGGAGGGGGTATTTGCGCACGTTGTCGCCCACCATGAAGAATGTTGCCTTCGCGTCGAAGTCACGCAGTGTCTTCAGGATGAAGGGCGTGACCTCGGGGATGGGGCCGTCGTCAAACGTGAGGTACACCGAATGGTCGTTCTTGTCCATACGCCACAATGCACGGGGGAACATCCATCGCAGCCAGAAGGAGGGTTGCTCGAGAATCATGCGGCAGGTGGATGGTCAATAACCTGGGAAACTCGCCATTCCCATCTGGTAAGCTTGATAAAGCTGGCTTAACGACTGTTCGTGCTTGTTTGCCCAGGCTTCATCGATACCGTTCATACTCTGCAATACATTCTGCATCAAATAGAGCTGGGTTTCAATCTCCCTGCTCGACGCTGCTATGTAGCCAGCACCATTGGAGAGGTACCAGTTGATGTATTGTTCCGAATTCTTCCACACCTTGTCGGCAATCTCGGTGGCACGCTTCTTCTCGCCCAAAGCACCCCAGGCTCTGAGGAAGTCGAAAGCACCTCCGATATAGTTCGTCGGGACGTTATACTCCGGAATCTCTTTCTCTGCTTTTTCCAGCACCTTGCGTGCCTTGTCCAATTTCTCTTCGGCGATGAGGTTGAGAGCCAGCTCGCCCAACAGTTTGCGGTGGGTGTAGCACATCCGCATCACCGTTTGGTCAAGGTAGAGGCCTTTCTTGTCAAGACCGCCGAATTTGAACTTGTTCATCACGCGGTCGTAGGTCTTTTCCGTGTCCATCAAGGTTCCCTTGTTGGGGTCTTTGTTCACGGTGAATGGTGTGATGCGGCAGGCAAGACCTTCCTGGATGAAGTTTTCTCCAAGGTTCATGTAGTTCTCGCTTCCCACGGTGATGGCCACGAAGATGGGGCGGGTCCAGTTGGTTTGCGACAGCATTTCGAGCATCATCAAGTCGCCCTTGCCCAGACTTCTGCGTCCGGCGAGCGAGATGGACATGTGGTCGGGTATCGAGTCGTTGACAATCATCATGCCGCTCTTCCTCACAGCGTCCTTGTCGATGGTCATGACGAGGGAGTCGGTGGGTACCACGTGGGCATCGGTCTCCTCTCCGACATAGTGCAGAATGGCATTTTTAGCGCCTCTTTGCTTTTCATTGACGTTGTCTCGCACCCAATATTCGAGGATGTTCTTCAATTCAAACGGATTCTCACCAAATAGAGCCTTGGCGTCTTCAGGGTAATGACTGTAGTATTCAAGAACAGCACGCTTCAATTCTGGTACCACGCTCACCACGTCGTTGGTGCCGGAGCAGTAGTCGATGCGGGGCCATGTGATAGGCACACCGGGGGAGTCGTAAGCAGGACGGAGCATCTGGTCGATATACCAGTCGGTCTGCAGATAACTCAGGTTGCACACACGGGCATCGGTGCGGTTGCCTTCTGTGTCTTGGTTGTACCACAAGGGGAAGGTGTCGTTGTCGCCGTTGGTGTAGATGATGGGATACCCCTTGTCGGGGAGGGAGTTCAGGTAGTTCAGACCAAAGTCGCGGCAGGTGTAACGGCCGCTGCGGTCGTGGTCGTCCCATGTCTGCGACCCCATTTGTATGGGTACGAGGAGGCACACCAATGCTGCAAGGGCAGCCACGAAGGTCTGTTTCATACCAAATTTCTTCAACCAGTCGATGATGGCTGCCACGCCCATGCCGCACCAGATGGCAAAGGCGTAGAACGACCCAGCATAGGCATAGTCGCGCTCACGGGGCTGGTTGGGAGTCTGGTTCAGATAGACCACGATGGCGAGACCCGTCATGAAGAAGAGGAAGAACACCACCCAGAACTGGCGGATGCCGCGCTGGCCACGGAAGGCTTGCCAGAAGAGGCCGAGCAGGCCAAGGAGCAGGGGCAGGCAGTAGAACACGTTGTGACCCTTGTTATCCTTCAATTCGTCGGGCAGCTTGCTCTGGTCGCCCAAATTCAAGATGTGGTTGTCGATGAAGCCGATGCCGGTCAACCAGTTGCCGTGTTCCTTCTCGCCTCCACCTTGGATGTCGTTCTGACGGCCGGCGAAGTTCCACATGAAATAGCGCCAGTACATGAAATTGCACTGATAGGATACGAAGAACTTGAGATTGTCTAGCTGTGTGGGCATCTTCACGTCGGGCTGGCCGTAAGCGGAAGGCACATAACGTCCCTTCACGTCAATGATGCTTTCGTACATATCGGCGTGCTGGGAGGAGTACATGCGGGGAAAGACCATGTTCTGCACATATTTGGGCTGCTGCTTGTATTCCACGATAAAATATTCGTCGGGGTCGGATGGGTTGGCCTTCTCCCTGCGCTGGTAGATAGGGGCTTCCTTGGTGAACTTGACATGGCCGGTCTCGTCGGCGGCATATTCCGAGTTGTATGCTTGTCCGTAAAGCAGAGGTCGGTAGCCGTATTGGTCGCGGCTGAGGTAGTTGCCCAGCGTGAAGATGTCCTCGGGGGAGTTTTGGTCCATCGGCGGGTTGGCTGATGAGCGGATGACGATGACGGCATAGGTGGAATAGCCAATCATCAGCATCAGCATGCACAGCAGCGCCGTGTTCTTCACACGGGTGGAGATGAGCAGCCTGCCTTTATACTTGAAGAAAAGCACTGCTCCCAACGCGGCGAGCACTACGATGCCTATCAGAGCGGCCTTTCCCCCATAGCCATAGAACGGGATGCCGAGCATCGCAACGGCCAACATGAAGGAGATGTTCACGCGGATGTCGCTACGGTCGGTATAACTCTCATAGATGGCCCAGATGACTATGGAGACAAGAAGAATGAGGTAGATGATCACGCCGGTGTTGAAAGGACAGTGGAACACGTTGACAAACAGCAACTCGAACCATCCGCCCACGGTGATGATGCCAGGCACCACGCCGTAGAGCACTGCTGCCACGATGACAAACGAGAGCAACAGCACCAAAATGGAGCCTTTAAGGTTGGCTTCGGGATTCTTCTTGTAATAGAACACGAGTACGATGGCCGGGATGCACAAAAGGTTGAGCAGGTGCACGCCGATGGACAGGCCTGTCATATAGGCAATCAGCACCAGCCAACGGTCGCTATGAGGCTCGTCGGCATGCTCTTCCCATTTCAATATCAGCCAGAACACCACGGCGGTGAAAGCGGAGGAATAGGCATAGACCTCGCCCTCGACGGCGCTGAACCAGAAAGTGTCGCTGAACGTGTATATCAAGGCGCCTACCAAACCGGAGGCTTCAATGGCTATCATTTTGCTGGTGGTCAACTTGTCCCAGCTGGGAAGAATCAAGCGTCGAACCAAGTGAGTGATGGTCCAGAACAAGAACATGATACACACTGCACTCAGCAGCGCGTTCATGATGTTCACCCATTTGGCCACTTGCGTGGGGTCGCTGGTAAACTGGGAAAACAGGTTGGCCGTGAGCATGAAGAACGGGGCCCCTGGGGGGTGACCAATCTCCATTTTATAACCTGTGGTGATGAATTCGGGACAGTCCCAAAAACTGGCTGTCGGCTCTACTGTGGAGCAATAAACGAAGGCGGCTATCAAGAAACTAAACCATCCTAATACGTTGTCCACTAATCTGTACTTCTTCATAAGAATTCTTTCAATAAACCTATTTGGGGGCAAAGTTACGAATAAGCGAGCAAACAGCCAAAATATTTTTGCCTCTTGGCGTAAATTTCAATCTTCAATCTTCATTTTTTCAATCTATTTCATCTTTCATCTTCAATTTTTTTCCTACTTTTGCATGCTGAAACCATTTTTGACAATCTATGAGACGACTTGCATTATTCCTCCTTGTGTCATTTGTGAGCATAGGCGCTTTTGCGCAATACAACAACGGCAACTCTTTCATGCGGCGTGTGTTGTTTGGCTATCAGCAGCACGATGATGGGTTCTATTATCCTGTCACAGACATCCTCGTGGACGAGTTGGACCATGTGGAGGCTGCTTATGCCTATGACAAGAAGGCGCAGAACCTTTATGTGCGTACTGCGGCATACAACTGCGTGGTGACGCTTACCAAGGAGTATGCCAACGTGGTGAAGGAAAACAAGCATATACCGCAATTGAAGGGTGGAGCCGTCGACATGCGTGTGATGGCGGAGAACAAGAGGTTGGAGGACAAGTTCACTCGATTGAATGAGGAACGGAAGGCACACTTGGAAGACTCCATCGCAAAAGTGCGCGCCGACTCCATCGAAAAGGCACGACAGGACTCCTTGCGAAAGGTGCGTGAGGCACAAGAAGTGGCTGCTTACAGGGCTTCACACGACTGGAAGTGCATGCACTTTGCAGGGCAACGCCTGTCATGCTCCTTGTGTCAGAACACCTTGCTGGTGGAAGACACCGTTGCTTGCGTGGCACTCGTGGATTCTGTCTTCTACTATCGCGAGGAGCAAAAAGGTGACTTGGGGCTTTCTTTCTCTGTCATACACGCCACTCCTGTTGACAGCATCTTGCTGAAAGACAAACGTTTCAACTTGCATTCCAAAGCGTTCAAGGACAGCTTGGCCATCATTGAGGGAATGGATGCCGACATGGTGGAAGTTTTCAACAACGTGGCATATATGGGATATGTCGATAGTCTTCGAACCATAGCACCTAACGGATATGTGACTCAATGGAAATGGACTCCTCTTGACTCCACATCTGTTGATGTGAAGTTGGGTTATGTGAATATGAACGAGAAGGCCGTCAAGGCCATCGATTCCCATTACCAATTGATAGACAGTGAAGGAAAGGTGTTGAAGAACATACAGGCCAAGATTGACACCGTCATAGAATATATGCAACAGGGAGAAGTGCAGACAAAATTCCCATTCGCCATCACCGAGGGGATGGAGATGAAACTCACCAAGGTGGTTGTCATTTATGCCGATGGTACAAAGGCGGCAGGGAAGATATGAAACAGAAAAAATGGGGATTTTTTCGCACGACAAAGAAGAAAATGCAATAAAATGCTTTCATAGGGGAAAAAAATGGCAAAAATATTTTAAGTTTGGAAAAATTATAGTAATTTTGCTGCCACATCTATGGATGTACATTGAAAATCAGTATTGACCCTCATTTTATATAATGTATAGGGATTTGTTAGACATTGACCAATGAAGACAACCTTCTTGGCCCCTTCCTAGAACAACAATTATTCAGACATAATCAATTATTAAAAATACAAAATATGAAAAAAATCCTATTTACTCTTTTATCCTTCATCGTTTTCTGCGGTGGAGCATGGGCTGCTGATGGGCCTGAAATCACTATCGAAGAGGTGGATGTGGTCATCGGGAAAACCGGTACGCTTCTCATCAATTTGAATCCAAACGGTGAGCAATGCAGAGACTTGCAAATCGATGTCACCATTCCTGAGGGATTCGAGTTTGTCTCTTGGGCAAAAGGCCCCGGGGTGGAGCACTCCCTGGGTAAGAATGAAGTGGACACCCCTTCTGGACTCACTGGTTCCACGATAAGGCTAGTGTTGTCTGACAATGGTGGTGCACTGCTTCCTGAAGGAGATATTCTTAAAATAGTCGTCAAGGACAAAGGCAACCATGAAGAAGGTCAGACGTTCAGCGGTGCTGCCACAACGGTTATCTTGTCAGCTAATATTGTGGAAAATGACGGTACCCCCAACGGAGTGAAGGATTTCAAGTTCTCCAGCATACCTTTCACTGTCAAGATTGTAGAGGATGCTTACCATCTTTATGAGGACTTTGTTGCTACTGAAGAGGTAAGTAGCCAGATCGAGGCTTATGAGGGTGATGTAAGGGTTCATAGGTCGCTCAAAGCCGGTCAGTGGAACACCATCGTCCTGCCGTTTGCTATGAATGAGCAGCAAATTTTTGACTGTTTCGGAGAAGATGTGCAGTTGGGTGAATACCTCGGTTCTGATATGTCTACCATACAGGTTAAAAGCGGGAAAGATGCAGATGGCAAAACACTCTATAAGGACGTGCTAAGTCTTAAATTGCAATTTGCATCTGTTACTACTCCGGCTATTGAAGCACATAAGCCCTATATCATCAAGACTGAGTCAATTGGCGACATTGACGCTGAGACAGGTTTCAAGGTGGTAGGCACTGTAATGTCGAAATATACGGAAAAGGTGAAAGTCGGTAAGGTGTGGGTTGATATGGAAATTCCTCCATATGTTGAAGCTGGTGATGACTTTTTCGATGGAACTTATGAGATGACAACCGTTGAATCTTATAATGATGGCCAGGCAAATTATTTCTATGCTTATCTTTCAGGCAACAAGTTCTACTATCTCGACCTGGGTGAGTCGGCTGAGGTGAAAGGTTTCCGCGGCTACTTTGAAATTCCTAACTTGGAAGAGTGGATTTCTGTAAAGAATGCTTCTGGTGCCAATGTGAACATTTTCATTGACGATGACCAAGTCACTGGTATTGATGGCGTCACAATTCCTAGTCTTGCTGGAGCAGAGGGTGTTTACGACATTCAGGGTCGCAAGGTTTCCAACGACCTTAAATCTCTGAAGAAGGGTGTATACATCATCGACGGCAAGAAGGTGGTGATCAAGTAACATAGTTAAAGTATCAATCCTAAAAGTGATTAGACAATGAAAAAGACATATATCATACCGGAGACAGAGATTACTCCACTCATTTTGGAAGGAAGTATTTTGCAAGCTACCATGCATGGTACCATCGGTGACGACAATTGGGGTGGTCCAGGTGAAAGCGGTAACGGCGGTTCTGCAGATGTACGGAAATTCGACCTTTGGGCTGAAGAAGACGAGGAAGAATAGTTTCCTTCACAACTATAATTACCAGTCCCTTTCTCATACGAGGAAGGGACTGGTTTTTTTAGATGAAAAATGAAAATTGAAAGATTAGATGAAAGATTAAAGATTCCGTACTCTCCCCTCACACAATAAAACACCAATGAAGTCGTTATAACATAAATGCGTCATATACGACACCTCATACTTCTGCTGCCATGGCTTGCCTTGGCTTTGGCGGTTTCATGCACCGACGACGACACCTTCACCACGTCGCCGGCCAATCATCTGACATTCTCACAAGACAGCGTCTCGCTCGACACCGTCTTTTCGCAAGTACCCTCCATCACCAAGACTTTCTGGGTGTACAACCGTTCTGGCAGCGGCATCAGATGCGCCAGCATAAGGCTCGAGAAAGGCAACCAGACCGGTTTCCGCGTCAATGTCGATGGAACGTACCTCGGTGCTACTGCTGGATATCAGATGAGCAACCTTGAGATTCGAAACAAGGACAGCATACGTGTCTTCGTGGAACTCACATCGCCACTTGCCAACCGGGAAGTACCCACGCGGCTGGAGGACAACCTGCTCTTCACACTCGAGAGCGGGGTGGTGCAGAAAGTCAACCTCAACGCCTTCTCATGGGATGCCATCAAATACAATGACATGGTGGTGGACCGTGACTCGCTCATCTCCACCGCAAGGCCAGTCATCGTCTATGGTGGCATCACCGTCAATCAGGGTGCGACGCTCACAATAGGGGCTGGCACCACCCTCTATTTCCATGAGGATGCCGGAATCGACGTGCATGGGAAACTGAACATCCAAGGTGAGGCGGACAACAATGTCATCCTCCGTGGCGACCGACTCGACCATATGTTCGACTATCTCCCTTACGATGCCGTGAGCGGACAATGGCGAGGAATATACTTCTTTGAGGAGTCCTACGACAATGTCATCAACTTTGCCGACATTCATTCCACCTACCACGGCATCGTGTGCGACTCCTCTGATGTAAAAAAACTAAAACTCAGCCTCTATAACAGCATCGTGCACAACTGTCAGGGATACGGACTGAAAGCCACACACTCCGTCGTTGATGTCGTCAACTGCCAGATCACCAACACGCTGGATGACTGTGTCGCGGTGTATGGAGGGGTGGCAAGGTTTTTGTACTGCACCATCGCACAGTTCTATCCCTTTGATGCCAACAGGGGGGCGGCACTCAGGTTTGCCAACTTCCACGAGGGACAGACCTATCCGCTTTATAATTTCGACTGCATCAACTCCATCGTCACCGGATATGCCGACGACGTGGTGATGGGTGAGGCCGACTCCACCGCCTACTACGCTTTCTCTTTCGACCACTGCATCCTAAGGACTCCCGCCATAGAGGACACCGTCAACGTGCGAAACGTGGTGTGGGAGAACATCGAGGACACCGTGGGGTGTGGAGAGAAGCATTTCATAATGGTGGACTTGCAGAAACAACGATATGACTTCAGACTCGATTCCCTCTCCATCGCCATAGGAAAGGCGGCTCATATGGAGGGATTCACACTCGACCGATTGGGTGCGCGCCGTGACGATGAACCCGACATCGGATGCTACGAATTTGTGAAACCATAACCGCAAATATACAAGTATTATGAAAAATATTGAACTCACTGTCAACATCCGGCACCTCGCTGTGGAAGAACTGCCAGAGGATGAGCGAATGCTGGTGGAAAAGGCCATCAAGGCCACTGACAACTCCTATGCCAATTATTCCCATTTCCGTGTGGGGGCGGCTCTCCTGCTCGATAATGGAGAGGTCGTCATCGGCGCCAACCAGGAAAACGCGGTATTCCCATTGGGGCTATGTGCAGAGAGGACTGCCATCTTCGCAGCTCAGGCTCAAAAACCACAACATGCCATCACCAAACTGGCCATCGCGGCTCGTAACGAGGATGGATTGGTGAAAACGCCGGTCTCACCTTGCGGCTCATGCCGGCAAGTCATCCTCGAGATAGAAGAGCGCTACCATCAACCCATACGCATCCTCCTCTACGGCACCGAAGGGGTGTATGTCATCGAATCCGTTCGCGACCTGCTCCCGTTATGCTTCGTTGACGACAGCATGAGGTGAGGGTGATGAAAGATTATCTTTCATCTTTCACTTCTATTTGTCGGTTGAAGATGTCTTGGATGTTGATGGCATTGGGGAATTCGTGATGGAGGGTGTCTTTCACCACCCTCTCTTTTGCCGTTTCCTGAGGAATGGAAGTGGCATTCATGTCGATACGTGCAGGTGGTGGCAACATGCTGTCTCCTGTGAATGATATCGTGGGCAGGGTGACGGGAGTTAGAAGCGAACGGGATACCAGTTCCACACTGTCCACCGCCACTGCAACATCGACGGCTTCTTCCTCTCGGGGCAGGACGCGTATGTCGTTGTCTGACTCAGCCACAGCCGTGCCCATTTCCATGACCTTGTCTTGTAACTCCTTCATCTTGTCCTCGCAACCTTTCATCATATGGGAGGTTTGGTAGATGCGTGCCCGCATGTCGGGTGTGTTTCGAAGGGCGACATAGTTGTCCAGGGCGATGCGATAGTGGTCACGGGCCGCCTGCCATTCTTCTGCAAACATGTGGCACATCCCTAAGCGGTAGTGGATGTCGCCTTTCTCGTTCTCGAAACAGACGGTGAGCGCTTTTTCGAAATAGGGTATGGCTTGGGCATATTGTTGCAATTGAAAATGGCTCTCACCGTCGATATAGTAATAGACCGACCGCTCATGCGGGGCGAAGGCATCCAATTTGGGGATGGCTTCGTCGAGATACCTGCATGCCGACTCATAATCCCATTCATAGTAGCAACAGACCCCCATGTAGCCGTGGTAACGAGGGTTGAGGTCATATGTCTTGTCCAACTGTTCGAACAACAGCAGGGCCTCATGGTATTTCCCACTTTGGAAATACTCCAACGCCATTCCCAAACGTTCGCTGTCGTCGGGTGGATGGGTTATGAAAGGCAAAGAAAGGGCGGTGGTCAGAAAGGCGGCCCATAACCATCTAATCATCGGGAGCTTGGGTATAGAAGTCGATTGTACGACGGATGGCGCGGTCGCATACGGGGCAGAACACGGGGTTCTCGTTTGTCCGCATGCGGCAATCCTGACAAGGACGATAGACACCTTTCAACGAGTAGCCGGCACCCTCAAACAGTCCTACGCGGCTCTTGACATCCTTCGGGTCGGTGGAGGGAGGGGTGGGTAAGGGGGTGCCCTTCTCTATAAGGTCCTCCCACTTGCCCTGGAAGTCAACCAATGTTGTCAGGTTGGGTTCCCATGGCTCCACGTCGTGCGGATACATCGGGATGGCTTCTTGCTCATAGGCGTATTCATCGCCCAGGCCGGCGAAGCTGTGCCCGAACTCATGCACCACCACGGGCTTGAAAAGAGAGTGGTGGGCCATCGACAGGTTGTAGGAGTTGAGGATGCCGCCACCGCCGTAAAGATTGGTGTTCACCAAGACGATGATGTGCTCGTAGGGTGTGCCCGCCAGACAGTCGTGGAGTTCTTTCAAATGGAGTGTCGTGAGGTAGCGGTCGGAATAGAAGGTGTCGAAATGAGAGTGGATGGCGGTGTTTTTCCAAACCCCTTTGCGAGGGATGCTTGTGCCGCTATCGACGGAAGGGGATTTCACTGCCACGATGTTGAAACGGTCACGAAGCGATTTGAAAGGCTCGTGGGCGAAAAGGGCGTCGATGGCTTTGCGGCAGTCTGCGAGGAATGTGTCCATCTCCTTTTCCTGGTATCCTTCCGCGAGAAAGGCGATGTGTATGCAGCGTGTGGTGTCGCGGGCTTGTTGCAGCGTCTCATAGGGTGTCACGCCCTCCCAGCCACTGCGACGGATGAGGATGTCGTCGGGTGCCACGGTGTGGGTCATCGTGGCAATGGTCTGCTGGCGGTTGTCATACAGTTCGATGGTGATGTCGGCCAAGTCTTTTGGCATGGGGGCGAGGAAGACGTTCTGGAACGACTTCCGTACCGAGTTGGCCTCGGGATAGGACAGCCATTCCTGAAAAAGGGTGGAGAACGAGTTGCGGTAGATGACGGTGCCGCTCCGGTGGTCGCGCATCACCAACTGACCATTGCCACGAACAGGCACCTCGCTTAAGCGGTAGCGCTTCCCGTACCACCGTGGAAGTATGTGCAACTCGTCCAACGATATCTCTTGATTGTGGATGTCGCCGGAGAAGATGTAGTCGAGACGAAGCGTGGCATCGGTGAAATAGTTGTCGAATTGTTGAGCCACAACCCTCGACAAGCTGCATGTCAGCAGCATTATCAACAATAGGAAGGTCTTTCTCATATCACTTTTTCTGGTTTTTTTTCTAGTATTTCTAGTATTCCTAGGACTTCTAGTATTCCTAGGTCTTCTAGTATTTCTAGGTCTTAGAGTTGTTTCATCAGCTCTTTTATGTAGTCGCGCTGCCAGTCAGAGGGATGGTGGCGCTCGTCGCCATAGAGTAGCAGGTCGATGTCCATCACCACGCGCCCTTGGGCACGTAGCGAGCGGCGGTCGCCGCAACGCCGCTCCAAACGCTTGAGGGCGGCGATGAGAGCCGTGCTGTCGAGTGTCGTATGTCCGCAAGTCAGGCTGTTGAGGAAGTCGTCGCCTTCCATGCCAATGGGGGTTGTCCGGATGATGGCGGTATGGCGGCAGTTCGTCAGCATCTTTTCCAACAACTGCTGGCAGCGAAGCAACAACTGTTCGTCGCCAGTGTTGCTGCCCAGTACTATAATCACACGAGGCATACTCAAGTTAGCGTCTATGTCTCACAAAATGGCAGCAAAGGCATCAAAAGCAGCAAAGGCAGCAAAAGCATCAAAAGCGGCAAAGGCATCAAAGGCATCAAAAGCAGTAAAAGCAGCAAAAATAGCAAAAGTTATAAAAACTCTAAAAGCAGACATATGTCCCTTTAACTCCTTTTTAACTCCTCTTTAACTCCTCTTTAACTCCCCTTTAACTCCCCTTTAACTCCTGAGCTAAAATAACTCCTGAACTAAATGAAATAGTAGAGGAATGACGAGATACCCTCCAAGGCGGGCTTGCGTACACCCTCAATCTCTATCTTGAAGTCTATCTCCACCTTGCAGATACCACGGAGGTTCTGGATGTTGTGAAGACGGGTACGCATGCGCACCCTGCTGCCTGTCACAACGGGTTGGCCGAAACGCATCTTGTCCATCCCGTAATTCACCAGCATCTTGATGTTGTTCACTTGGATGATTTGGGCCCAGAGGTAGGGCAGCACCGACAAGGTGAGGTAGCCGTGGGCGATGGTGCTCTTGTAGGGACTTTCCTCCTTGGCGCGTTCGGGGTCCACGTGGATCCATTGGTGGTCGAGTGTCGCATCTGCGAAAAGGTTGATACGCTCCTGGTCGATGGTCAGCCAGTCGGAACAACCGAGTTCCATGCCTAAATGGGAGGCGAATTCATCGTAAGAATTAACTATAAGCATATTCTGTTTTTTTATGGAAATATTATGGCTTGCACCTCGTGGTGCAACATCTAAAGACAAAGTTAAGCATCTTTTGTGACACTTCAAAACATTTCATTCTAAACTTTACTTTTTTTATGTTTTTAGCCATTACTTTGGCTTCGCCGAAGTTACTGCCACTATCGTATAACAAAATTGTAGCCATAGCAAGTAGGTTGGGTAAAGGCAGGCCAAGGTGAGCGAAGCGAACATAGGAAATCGCAACTCTGTTGCGTGAAAAGCTTCACAGCGACCGCTTTAAGGGAGCGGTACCTTAATGAACGAGCACCGAGTAGGTGCGGTTGAGCCCCCTCCCGA
>Ga0310694_10001874_pt1 | contig 22705 bp, 32 predicted proteins | sample 174DNAGHGhighgp2_FD_203884 | JGI IMG/M metagenome (GOLD analysis project Ga0310694, IMG submission 203884) | Sheep rumen microbial communities from Palmerston North, Manawatu-Wanganui, New Zealand - 1742 DNA GHGhigh gp2 (v2) (version 2) | ecosystem: Host-associated > Mammals > Digestive system... | reverse complement strand
AACATGTAATTTTGGTTGAGTTTTTCCTGGATTAGTAAATTCTCCACCAATCCAATATACATAATAACCATTAGCAATATTAGTAAGTTTGCCCTGTGTTAAAATACCACTTGCATTCTTTCTATATAATGTATGTCCAGCAGGTCCACCATTTTTTACTGTAGTTGCAGTTGGTGTTCCATTATTGCCATTATTACCTGTTGGAGCGCTTGCAGCTGGTGCAGCTTGAGCTGTTGTGGTTGTATCAGCTTTAGTGGTTGAAGTTCCAGTATCAATTGATCCTTTATTTGGATTATTTTCTGGAGTATGATCTTTAGCAAATAAATAATTGTCCCACAAGGTGGTTCCAATTAAAGTATTTTTAATTTGTTTCATTTCTTCAACAGATGTATTTATATTATTATAAACTAGTTTATTTGTATTACAGAACCAGGCAATAAAAGCACAAAGGACATTTGGATTTTCTCTGACATATCCTCTGCTTGCTGTTAAGTCAGGTAAAAATGAACACTGTGAAAGAAGTTTAATTGCAGCATCAAAGGCTAAAAATCTTTGTGTTTCAACCTTTCTACTTGTAATACATGCACATATCGTCTTTGCAGCATCACGATATTTTGGGTCATCTTTTCTAAAGTTTTCATCATGAGTTCCATACATATATCTATATTTTTCAATAGGAACAGTTCTTTTTGGAGTTGATGCTAAACCACCTCAAACAAAAATATCATGAAGTCAAGCTTTAGCTTCTTTTATTTTATCTGCAGATAATAATGTCATTGCTAAATTCTCCTTCTTAAATTTTATTTACTATGAAATCAATTAATTTAGCAATTATTTACAAGTAAATAAAAAATTAGTGCTAACTTTTGGCACTAATTTTTATTTTATTTAAGGTTTTTAATTCCACGACATTTTGGAAATCTGCTGCACCCTAAGAATAGCGTTCCAAATTTACTTCTTCTTACAACCATTGGTGCACCACACTCTGGACATACCTCATCAGTCTTTTGTGCAGAGACATTTATTTCAGTATTATTTTTAATAGTATTTTCCAGATTATTGTAGAAACTTGTCAAGAAGTCAGTCTTTTTTAATTTGCCATTTGCAATTTTATCTAAATCTTTTTCCATTTCACTGGTGTAGTTTAGATTGATTACATCGCTGAAGTTTCTGTCTAAGAAATCAGCTAATTGCATACCTCTATCAGTTGGAACAATTACTTTATCTTGAAGCTCAGCATAGCCTCTTGTTTGACTTAAGACTGTTTCAACAATAGTAGCATAGGTAGAAGGTCTACCACAACCATTCTTTTCAAGTGTTTTAATAAGTGTTGCTTCAGAGTATCTTGGTGGGGCTTTAGTTTGCTTTTTAACATCTTCTAAACTGCAATCTTTAAGTTTTTCACCCTTCTTAAAGGTTTCCTTAATCAAGCCTTCTTCATCATCTTTGTCTTGATATGCATAAACTTCACGATAACCTTGCTTAACAACTTCTTTAGAAACTAAAATAAATTTTTCATCATTATTGTCAATTAAATATTGTGTCTCTGAAATTTCTGCATTTGGAAGCGCACATGCTACTGTTCTTTGCCAAATAAGTTTATATAATTTTCCATTGATAGCATTGGCATCAATTTTATTATAAGCTTCGGGCGTAAGAGTTAAATTAGTTACACGAATAGCTTCATGACCTTCTTGAGCATTATCACCTTTTTTACCAATTCTTGGCGCAGTATATGCACTTTTTCCATAATTAGACTCAATATATGATTTTAATTCAGGAATAAATTCAGGAGCCAATGTTTGGTCATCAGTTCTATGATAGGTAATAAAGCCGCCTTCAAATAACTTTTGAGCAACAGCCATAACATCTTTAACTTTTAAGCCAATTTTACTAGATGCTTCTTGCTGCATGGTAGCAGTACAAAATGGTGGTTTTGGAGACTCTTCTTTTATCTTTTGTTTAATATCTTCAATAACATAGTCTTTGACACAATTTTTTAAAACAGAGTCAACTTCTGCTTGAGTTTTTAAATGATCAACATTTCCAATTGTATTATTTCCAGCATATTTGGCTTTGAATTTTACTGAGTTTTTTGTAAAATTTAAATAAATATCATAGTAGGTTTCTGGAACAAAGTTTTGAATTTCTCTTTCTCTATCAGCAACTAATTTTAAGCCAACAGACTGGCAACGACCGACTGACTTGGCTCCAACATAAGTTTTAGCAATAGGGCTAAGTCTATAGCCTAAAAGCTTATCTAATGTTAATCTTGCAAGACCAGCATCAGCCATGTTTTCATTTAAAGTAATAGGATTTTCAATTGCATGAACAACTGCCTTAGGGGTAATTTCATGTGTAATAGCACGTCTATATTTAGTTTTTGGAAGCTTTAAAAATTTAATTAAACTCCAAGAAATAACTTCTCCTTCACGGTCACTATCTGACATGAGATATACCAAGTCAGCATTTTTAACTGCATCTTTTAAAGTTTGCACAGTTTTGAATTTATCTTCAGAAATTTTTAAATCTAATTCAAAGTTATTGGTTGGATCAATACCAGTATTATAATACTTACCACCATCAGCTAAATGCATAATATGTCCAGCAGATGCTAAAACAGTCACATTATAACCTGCCTTTTTTAGGTAGTCTCTAATGTGAGCACATTTATTAGGTGATTCAACAATCACTAGTATTTTTTTATCTTTTAAATTTTCTGCCATTTTTATTTCTTTTCTTCAACTTTTAATTCTTTTACGAGAATATCTCTAATTAGAGCGGAGATAGTAATATCTCTATTAAATGCTTCTTTTTTTAAAGCTTTTCTAAGATCTTCTGGAATCTCTAAACTAATAATTTTCTTTTCTTTTACCATAGGAATAATTACCTTACTTTCTTCTTTTGTTCCAAGCTTCATAAATAAATGAAACTACAGAATTTCCTTTTGTAACAACTTTTCTGGTGTTAAACTCAATAGTATCATCAGTATCGGAGCGATAAATACCAAGAATTTTTCTGCTGCTGAATTCTATTGCATAAATATCTCCATTTGGTTTATACTCAAGAATTCCGATAATTTGACGTGTATCAAAATCTCTAATATATTCTTCATTGCCTTGTCTCATATTATTTCTTTTTCCCCCTATATTTACGAGTTTTATTTGCCACTCTAATTGTTTGAGCTCTATTATAAGCTTTATTAGCTTGTTCAGCTTTTTTTAGAGATAATGCTGCAGTGGCTTGAGCTTTAGGTGATATGTTTTTTCCAATAATATTTGCATGGCCTGTAATAACTTTTTCTGTAAATTGTAATTCTTTATATTTTTCAGCTAGTTCTGGGTCATTTTTTACTGCAGCCTCCATAGCGGCTGCTTTGGTTGGAATATATTTATTTTTATAAAAATCTACCAATTCATTAATCTCTTCTTCAGTGCAATCTGCAAGAGATCCATCTATTTCTACAGTAGATACAAGCCCTAAATCTGCAGGTGTAACACCATCAAGTAATTGCACAGATTGGTCAAATAATCTTGCTGCAGCTCCTAAAAGCTTATTTTCTTCGTATTTGTATTCTTCAGTATAATAAACAACAGTAACTTCTTCTGGACGAGTAATTAAAATTTCTTGACCTGGCATGCTAATAAAAGTCTCGGGCCTAATAACAAATTTTTCTTTCTTTGTTACAATTGGATTAATAAATGTTTTAATTACATCATTAAATCTAATACAAAATATTTTAGACTTAATCCCAATTTGAGGTGCAGTGAGAGCTAAAATTGTTTTATCTTCATCCATCACACTTTTAATTTTAGCAATAATTTTATCGCCTTCTTCTTTTTCAACTCCAACATCAGTAAGGAATTTTAAAGGTTCGGCTGGCTCAGCTAATATAGATAAATCAGTAATAATTTGTTCCATAAATTCTCCTATACAATCATATTATTATACAGTATTTTTAATAATTTAATAATTTATTAAAATAAAAAAAAAGAAGTTTTATTTAACTTCTTTCAATTTCTTAAGCTCAGCTCTAAATTTATCAAGTGCACTTTTATTTTCAGCTAAAATTGATTCTTCATCTGCTTCTCGTTTTTTAAATTCATCGAGCAGTTTTTTATTTTGCTTATTATATTTAGCTTGTTTAGACTTTTGTGCTGGTAGCTCAAGTAGATATAAGATATAAGCAATTCTATCTAAATTTTGTTGATAAGGAATTAACTCTTCTTTAGCTGCTTGTACTTTGTCTTCAGTGATAAACCCATTTTTTAATGCTTCATCGAAATCAGCTAAATCAGCTTCCATTTCATTTTTTTGTGCTAATAATTTAAAATAGTATTCTTTAACGTCTCTAACTGCCATATTAAGCCCTTTCTAATGTTGCAACAAAATTATAGTCTTTTGGCGTTTTTTCTAATGCTGCATCAATGTCTATAACATTTGCTTCATAAATATATTTTTGTCCATCATTTAAGAATAATTGAATTTCTCTGTGAATAGATGCTTCTTTATACTTAAACTGCTTGACATCTAAACTATATCCACTAACTAATTCTGTAAGTTCTGTAACAGCTCCCCATTTAAGAATAGTAGTCACTCCATCAATAGTTCTTACTATTAGGTAGTAATCGCCTGGAAGTTTTATTCCTTTAATATTAGTTGGATAATAACCATTTGCACAAATAGCACAATTTCCAGGGTCATCAACTACTAATGAAGCTGTAAATGTTTTAGTTCCACTATAATCGTATATCATCGGCTTCTCGTTCTGCAATTTTTACATAATATTTATCTTCATTAAAGTCAGCAAATAAGAAGATGTCATATGTTTCATTTGCTACATCAATTTCAAAATAATTTGTGATTTTCGTTGTAGATTCACTAGTATTTTTAGCAAATTCTGGAAATTCAGTATTAATAGCATTTTTGTCTAGCAGTGTATACATTCTTGCATAATCATTACTATTTTTAAGTGGAATTACGTAGAAATGATCTTTATATGTGCCTGCTTCATGAATATCAAGTCTATCTAAAATTCTTTTAATATTAGTCATCGTCTTCATCCTCGTTTACAATAATTGGGTCTGCATCTACAACTTCTGCATTTGTTGCATCTTTAACATTATCAATAATGCTCATAATAGCACGTTTAACTTTATCACGAGATTCACGACTTAATCCATCTGCAGTATTATCACCAACATTAACTGAATTTGTTTGTTGATTAATCTGAATTAATGGAGTATCTGCTTGACCAACAACTTGTTTTGTGCCACGCTCAATAATATCTTGAACAATTTTTAAGGCCTGCATAACTTCTTGGTTTGACATCTCATCTGGACGTTCCGTAACTCTTTTTGAGAGTAAACCAACTAAGTTGTCTTGAAGGCTACTTAATTTATCAATTCTAACCATAGTTTTTTTATTTTGGTTAATATTGAATAAATAAGTTAAGTCTTTAGTTTTTTCAGCGTCTTCTGCTGCAATAAGTTGGTTTAAAATTTCTAATGATTCCTCATTAAGACCTTTTGTATCAATAGCAACTAAAGCAGTTGTTTCCTCACCTTTTTCTGGTGAAGTTTTATCTACTCCAATTATTTGTTCTAACTTCACCTGACCCATAATTAAAGTACCTCTTCACAAACAGCAAGTAATTTATCTGTTAATGCTTGTTCTAATACCAACTCTAATGGGTCGCTATCTTCTGATAAGCTTGTTTTAATTGTTGCTTTTAAATCTTTACTCGGAACAAATTTACATTGCATATCAATTAAATCAACGCTTAATGTGCCGATTCCAATATTAATAATAACGGTTTGTTCTCCTGCAATTTTAGCATCACTAATAATGCTTCCGATACATAAGTTTGCCTTTTGAACTAATTCAGTAGTAACTTTATTTGGAAGCTTTAATAATGTTCCAATATCATTAATGACATTTGGTTGTCCATTCATATTTATAATCTCCTTAATTGTCAATGCGTTTAAGTATAGCTATTGGATCTTGATTTTCTAATAACCACACACTTTTATGAATTTCTTTTACATAAGCTTCATATGACTTATCTAATTTATGTTGTATGCAATGAGCCATGATTTGATAATTATGATATTTATTGCTAAATAACTCTTTAATAAATTTTAATCTTGTTTCAAATGTACGCTCATTTTCTGGAAATTTAGTATTTTTTACCATGCTGAATTTGACTCCTATCAATATTATATTGACGCATAATTGGTAAAATTTGTAAATATAAATTAGTAATTTTTTCCATTTGTTTTGGCGTAACATCTTCTAATTTAGCTTGAGCATCAACTAAGGTCATGCCATCAATGTTTATATATTGATACATAAGAAGAGCATTAGTCATAGTTGTCATCTCATCTTCTGTAGGAAATGTAACTGTTTTTCCAGCAAAATAAGTAAGAAGTCTAGTTAAATTTGAACCATCTAACAAATAGCATAATTCACTTAATACAGCATATTCAGGGACGTCTTGTAGTTTATAGATGATAAATAGGATAAGCGAATAGATATCAGATAAATGTAATGAATTTAAATTTGCTTTAATTCCAGTCTTCATAATTCTCCTTGTCTTCTGAAGCATTTTGTAGTATTTTATCTACTGTAGCATCATCAATATCAGATGCTTTATAGCATTCCATAATTTCAAGCATTATTTCTGAATAAAATTCTTTTAATAATATTCTAACATAACTTGACATTGATTTTGGAAGCTTCCATAAAATAATTGTTGGTATATCTGAATCTAGCTTTTTCTTAATTTTTAATGAATTAATTGCATTTAATAATAATGATATTTTTAATTTTTTATAATCAATTGAGCGTGGGCTAAATGGTGATTTTTTTAATACTTCATCTGCAAGACTGCCTATTCGTTCAAATGAACTTTTTACATATGATATAAAGCTTTCATTGACACCTTGACTTGCTTTTGCATCTGCTCGCATTGTTTCAGTAAAGCTAAATGAGTCAAACTTTTTAGAGACAAATTCTTCTGAAATAATTTCACGGAATGTCTCATTTTGATACTCGATTTTCATCGGGTACAATAATGCCTTCATATAGTTTAGACATGATTTAATTGGCTTAATTTCTTTACCTTTAATTGTTTTACCTTGATTTCATAGATTTTTTCTTAATGCAAAGAATAATCTATTTGCAGCATAGAAAGCATATGGATCATAATCTTGGAAGTTATTAAACATGCACTTCTTAATTGCCAATGCTTTAACCACTAATCATAGGTAGTTATATACTGTATTCTCTATATCTGGGTTTTCACCTGGGACTGCAATATTTGGAATATTTTTGTCAATATAAATACAAAGGTCAGTATATTTTTTATCTGGATCTTTTTTTCATTGCATATATTATTCTCCTATACTATTTATTATACAATAAATAAATAAAAAATGCAATTTAGCCAATTGCTAGACTGCATTTATAATTTAGCTTATTACTGAATTTGACTAATACCATCAGCGTTTTTAATAACTTTAATCTCGGAATCTACTGGAAGTCCGAGCTCATCAGCATGATGACTGACAATAAATACTGACTCAATAGTATTTAGTTCTTTTTCAATTAATTTCATTACAGCTGCACAGCTTGTTTTATCAAGGAAGTCTGTAATTTCATCTAAGACTAAGATATTAGCTCCAGAGTTTAGATAAACATTTAACATGTCTCTAATGGCAAACTGTAGAATTAAGTCCACTCTTTGCTTTTCACCACCAGATAAATTATCAAACATTTTATTGCAGTAAGATATATCTAATGCATTACCATCAATATAAACATTTAAGTCTCTTGTTCCAAAAACTATCTCACTGTAATCCTTGGCCTTTTTATCAATATAATTGATAATATTTGTTAATAAATAACCACGGAAGTCTCTTTTGGCAAGTGAATCCATTTTCTTAACTACAGCTAAGTGAGCTTCTAAATCTACTTTAGCTGCATTAGTAATAGTTACTAAGTTTTCTAAAGTATTGATAGATTTTTGTAACTCTGTAATAGAGTCGTTCAAGAATTTTTGATGTTTGTCCCAATTATCTTTTTCAAAAGTAAGCTTATTATATCTTTCTTTTTCAGTATTATAATTTTGTGAACAATCATTTAATTCATTAATAACAGTAGTTCTATTTTTCTTTAATTCTGCCAAAGCTGTATTTAAATTAGCTTCTTTTTCAGCAATTTCAGTTTCAATTTGTTGCTTGTATCCAGCACTCTTAGTATTAATTTCATTAATTCTATTTTTAAGAGGAGTTAAGCTTTCATTTAAGGTTTTAATTTGAGCTTCTTGACTAGAAGTATCTGGCTTAACAGCACCTGGTAATTTTTGACCACATGTTGGGCAAGTATCTTTAACTGCTTTTAATCTAGTTACTTCTGCTGTTAAATTTCTAATAGTAGTTTCAGTAGTAAGCTTTTCTTGATTGACAGGATCAATTGCAGCATGATAGCTTTCTGATAATATACGTAATTTTTCGGCCTTATCTTGTGCAACTTCAAGAAGTTCTTTATTAGTTGTCTCAATTTGAGTATCAACTGCTTTTCTTGCTTCTGTTAATCTTGTAATATCTTTATCAATAGATTTTAATAAAGTATCACTTTCTTTAATGTCTTTATCAAAGTCAGGCTTAATAGTTTCAGCAATTTCTTTTTCAATTTTTTCTAAGTCTTTTTTAGCAGTAGATAGTTTAGTCCCATTGACTAAAATACTATCATTACATTCTTGAATTTTTCTACTTAATTCACTTTGTCTAAGCACAACTCTGTTTTTAATATCTTCAATCATAAAGTCAGACTTAGTTAATTTTTCAAGTAATTCTTTACGACCACTTGGACTAAATGAAGAAAATTTATTTGGCATGCCCTGTCCAATAATAATTGTTGAAGCAATTAAATCATGAGTTAAATCTGGAAGTAAATCGCCAAGCTTCTTTTCACTTTCACGATAAGTCTTACCAGAAACATCTGCACCATTTTTAATAATTTGTAAATCTGATTTTGGTGTAACATGTCTTGTAATTTCATATTCATCGGCATTAATTTTAAAAATTAATTTTACATAACATTTATCATCATTTTCAATATTAATATTTTTAAGATTTGTATGTAAACCGTTTAAAGTTTCGCCTGTAATTGTATAGCAAATGGCACTCCAAATAAAGCTTTTACCAGAGCCATTTGAAAGTGCATTATCTTTTTTGAAGTTATTTTTACCAGAAACTAGACAAAAACCTTTACTTTTTAGACCTAGTTCAGTATGACCATAACTACCAAAATTATGAATAATTATTTTTTCAAAATCTATAAAATTAGCCATTAATAGACCACCCTTCAATATTTGTCATTACTATTTGCCAAAAGTTCGTCCAATGAAATTTCTTTTCTAAATTATATTTTTTAGCAACCTCTTCTTCTGGCTCATCTGTTATTTTTTCAACTACACTACCATTTAGCTTATAATAATTACCAATGCATGTTATATATTTTTCATACTCACTTATTGCAGCAACTAATGTAACAGTTTTAGTATCAATAATGTTTTCTAACTTAGCACTATTGTCAGTAAGTAGATAATAATCACGTAAATACTTTAAATACGTAATAAAATAACTCATACCATTATCTAAAGTAGAAAAATTTAATTTATGCTCTGATAATAGTTTTTTATTGTAATTATTATAGAGTTCTTTATATTTTTTATCAAATGTTGTCATATATTTATTTTAAAATTTCAGATAGCTCTTCTTCAAGAATAGCATTATTTTCAAGTTTCTCTCTGCAGCATTCAGCAAACTTAACATATTGATCTACTGTTAAATCTGTAATATCTTCGGCAGTTTCGCCGTTAGCAACTTCTCTTGTAATTACAACTCGAGATTCAATAATATTAGGTAAACTTGTTATAAGCTCTTTTACTTCAGCTACTAATAGATCTCTACATTTAATTGAGACAACTGCATTATTAGATAATTTATTTAAGACAGCTAAATCTGCTTTTGTATTAATTTCAAGCTTATAAAAGTTAAATGCATATGGATTTTCAATAAGTTCATATGTCATTGTATCAGTGTCAACTAACATTACATTATGCTTATATCTAAATGCGTCTTCACCAAAGTCTTTGCCTGTTAAGTTGCCAAGGTTAATAACTTTTTCATTAATCTTTGTGCCATTGTGTAAATGGCCATTAACACATAAATCACAGATAGATGCTAAATCTTCTGGCTTAAAACCAACAGTAGAAACAGCTGGACCCATTTGAACACCAAATAAGTCATTATGTGAAATTAATAATCTCTTAGTTTTTGGTTCTGGGAAATAATCCTTAATTTCTTGTCTTCTTGCTTCTGTGATATAAGGCAAGAAAGCAAGCTCAAAACCAGGTTCCTCTAAAAGTCTTGGTTCTGCAACAATAAAATTACTTCTACGATCTTGTTGTAAGACTTCAGTTGAATTATAATGTAAATCATTTTCTTCGCTCTCATGGTTTCCGACTAAAAAATAGTGAGCACACATCGGAGCAAATCTAATTTCATTAATTGCAGTAATTTCTTGTTGTGTTAAATTTGGTTTATCAAAAAAGTCGCCTGCACAAATAACATATTGGCATCCTTTTTTATAAGCTAAATCTTCAGCCCAGTTAATTGACTTGATTTGATTCTCTAGACGAGTAGTATATTTATCGCCCATTTTAGTGACGATAGAAAATTTTTCGCAAAAGTGCGGATCAGTATAAATTAAAACTTTCATATACTATATTATACAATAAAAAAAGAGCATTAAGCTCTTTAATTTTGTTCAAGATATTCAGCAGCAAGGCCCGCCATTTTAGTAAGTGTTACCAGTGGATAACTTCTTAAAATATCATGAATATCGCCTGCATAGCTGTCTTTTGTATCAGCCTGAGTAATTGCTTCAATTTGCTCATCAGTAAAGTCAAAGAAATGCTTAGCAACCATATAAGAACTAAATCCTAAATCACCAAAAGTTGGCCTATCATCTTTATATTTATAGCCTTTAACTGTTTGCCATTTTCCATCAACAATAGCATTCTTTTCGCACTCTTCATAAAGAATGGCACGATATAAGTCTTTAAATAATGCTACTTTAATAATATCTTCTTCTGTATATTTACCTGGCATGTATGCATTAGCAAGTTGACCAAGCTCGTAGTATAAATCTAAAGCATATTGACATAAACCACCCTGATAAGCTCTAAAGTAAGTTGTAGTGGCTGGTTTATTGAAATAATCAACTGCATCTAAGAACTTAGAAAAATCAGTTAAATCTACATTTAATTTTGTTAAAAGTCCTACAAACTTAAGCTTATTTTGATAAATTTTTTCTTGGTCTAACATATAAATTACCTCCCTAATATATGATTACAGACTGTAGTAATGCTCCTTTTTGTATTATGTTTTGTGCATTCCCCAATTGCATAAATCATTGGAACTATTGTAGTTTGATGTAAGCTGTTAATTTTAACATATTTATCTTGGTCTAATTCAATCATTTTTACTCCGACCCCAGAAACATCTGGTAAACGACCAAGAGCAAGCACTAAGGCTGAACATCTAATTGTTTCATAAGTATCTAAAGTAACTTCTGCTAATTTGCCTTCTTTATCATTTTTACAAGAAATAATATGACAATTTGGTAAATGAACAATATTAGCAGTATTATTTAATTTATTAAGTAATTTTGAATCACATTCTAATTTAAATGTAGAACTACATAAGTATACATATTTAAATTTTTTAGCTAATTCTAAAGCATATGAAACTGCTAATTCACTATCACCATAAATAACTGCCGGTTTATTTTTTGGATTAATAGTAATTTCAGACGGTTTATAGCAAATATTAATATTCTTAAAAGTATCTTTAGTTGCTTTAATTGGTTTACCACCTGTAGCAATAACTAAATTTTTTCCAACAACTAAACTTCTATCTTTAAGTGTCAAAATAATTACTCCATGATTATAGCTGGAAATTATAGATTCACCATTAATTAATTTTGTACCTAAAAGTTTATTAGCTGACTTAATATAATTAAAATGTTTGCTAACTAATGCAACCTTAGTTTTAGGTGATTTTGCTTTAATCATTTCGCATAAAGCAATACCTGCATTAGAAGCGCCTAATATAATAACATCGTATAATTCATTTTGTTGCATAAAATATACCTTATTATATTATACAGCTTGATTTTGGCTGTTTTTAATATAACTTTCTAAAATTTCTTTATGCTTTTCCATGCCTTTCCATTCATTGGCAACAGCATAACTTTCTTTTTCTTTAGTCCAAAGTGAGTGATATGGACATCTGTTACGAGCATTTGGATCCTTTGGTTGATTTGGGTTTGTAGCACAATAAGTGCACCAATGACATAATGGACTTGGATTTGGCTTATATTCGCCATTTTTAATTCCATTAAGAAGCTCTTCAATTTTCTTCATGCCGCGATTCATATAACCTTTTGTTCCAACTGCTTGAACTGTATTGCAGAATGGAAGATCATATGCACAACTAATTTCTTCATTTAAAATGCCATACATTTCTTTGATAGCTTTTGTATAAACTACAAACTGAAGTGGTGTTGGCACATCTTTGTCATCAGCTGGTTTTGGCCAAGTCTTAATATCTTGACAAATATATTCATCAGTTACTTTATTTCTAAATAAACGGTCAATTTTGCCTGAAAAAGTAAAGCCCATTAAGTCATATTTAAATGGAATTTCAGCTCCAACAATTTCAAGTTCGGGATGCTCTTTCATATAAGTCTCAAGACGATAAATACCCTTTTCAAGATATTCATAAATCTTTTCTTTATAAAGCCTATCAGTTTTATCTTTTTCTAAAAAATCTTTTGGAAACTTATGTTCAATTTCCAATGTCTTTACAATAATATTATTTTTAAGAGCGATATAATCAATTGGAAGGCCGTCTTTGATAGCATTAGCAATTTTCTCTTCAGTATCATGGATCATGGTTCCGACATCTAAAGCAATACCAGGAGTGCTAATATATGGGCCTTCAATATATTGAAGTAAAAATTTCCAGCCACATTGTTTATAGCAGTCCATTTTAGAATAAGACATTTTGTTATTTGCTGCCATATTATTTCTCCTTTTTTAAGCTTGCTCTCCACTCAGCTGTTAGATTATTTAATTCGGTAATAATATCAGATAAGCAAGATGAATCAAAAATAAGATCACCACTTCTTGGAATAAAAATATATTTACGCCAAGCAGGCCAAAATCTAATTATTCCTAAATATTCACCAGATTTATTTTCTACTTTGTAGAGAGATGTTTTTGTTGGCACATCTTGTTTAATAAAATTTAAATATTTACTTTCCATAAGTCCTTCCTTATAAAATTGTATTTGCAATTAAGTAATCTAGCTGTGCTTCTTTAGATATATCTAACAAGCCTGTTTTAAGCTTTAAATCAATACTTGATAGAAATTCCAATAGCATCTTTAAACGGCTTTCTGGGAAGCCATTCCAGTCTTTTCTTAATCGATACATATATTTATCATTAATGCCAATTTCAGAGGCTGTTTTACCGCTATTTTGAGTTACTAAAATAATGTTTTTAACTTTCTGTAAAGTAGCACCAACTATTTGCATTAAGTCAAAGTTTAAATTTTCATGTTTTAAGAATTCTAATACAAAAGGCTTGTTATTTCTAATAATTGCATCAGCTAAATCAAAAATACTGACTGAATATAAATCACTATCTGGGCTAAATCTAATAGCATCTAAAACTGACTTTTGTTCTGGAACTGGAAATAACTTAATCTTATCTACTTCATTAATCATTTTATAGACATCACCATTTGTAGCTTGATATAACCAGTCTAATTCATCGTCATTTAAAACAGGACAAATAAGTTTGATATATGATTTGGTTTGCCAATCTGCCAATTTGGCAATTTCAATGATATAATCTTCTACCAATGGTTTAACTTTTTTATCTATTTTATTACAAATAACTACTGTATTTTTTAGACCAGAATAGTCAATTAAAGCTTCTTCAAAAGTATCAACTTTCATGACTTTTAATTCATCAGTTGAACCCAAGACTAATGATAAAGCAGAAGCTTGGTCTTGTAGTGTATTAATTCTGGTTTTAACTAAATTATTTATTTCACAAATAGCATCAATATATTGGTCTGCAATAAAGCTGTTTTCACTACAAAGAAAGATAATAAAATCATCTGGAATATTTCGAGTTTCAATACTTTTCTTTAAATCAATTAAAGTCATTATCGTGCTAACCTCCAAATATTATCTAAATAGTTTAATAAAAATGCTTCTTTTGCAACATTGATGTTTAATGCTTTTGCTTGTTGTCTAATAGTATATAAATAAATCTTAAAGCTTAATTCATTATTATTTTTCTTATAGTCATCAAATGCAGCATAAGTCATTAAATCAAAGAACAACTTAAAATCAATTTTCTTAGCATCATCTTTAAGATTAATCTTAGTAATGATACTTAAAGTATTTGCATAATTTGCTTTATCGACTGAACCGATAATTGCTCTGCATAAACCAAGCGCTTGATCTAAATTATCAGCAGAAAGCTCTAATAATTGACCAGGTGTTTTGCAAATTTCATAAGCAACTTCATCACTACAATTCACAGCCCAATCAAATTGCTTTAATTGCTCTGGAGTATATGGCTCAAAAACATACTTAACGCATCTATTTAAAATGGTTGGTAAAATTCCAACTGTAGATTCAGCCATTAAAATAATATGCATAGTTTTAGAAGGCTCTTCAATAAACTTTAAAAACTTATTTTGATCTTTTTCAGCAATGTCTTTTAAATCAATTAAATACATTTTATTAATTGGGCATTGGTAATATTCAATAAGTTTTTCAGCAGTAGAATCTGGCTTTACCATAACAACTTCTAAATCTAATTGTTTAGCAAAGGCATTAGCTATCCAAGATTTACCACAACCGCTTTGTCCCAAAAATAATATAGTTTTGGGGGCGGTTTCTAATGTATAGCCTTCTAAAGTTTTAACTAATTTTTCTTGTCCAATAACTAAGTTCATTATCTACAGGCCCTCAATAAGTATGCTTCAATTGTTGACTTATAAGAAGTATCATATTTAATTTCAGTTTTGATATTAAGTAATAGGTCAGCAAAAACCTTAAACCAGCTTAAACTATCATTAATTTGAATTGTTTGCTTAACAGCTGGCTCTAAGTAAGCAGGAATATTAGTTAATTGCATATTTTTGAATAAAATATATTTAGTTAAATCTAAAATGAACTCTAAATATGAATTAATAAATGTCTTTAAGTCATTACCACTGTTATAAAGCTTTTCAATAATCTCTAAAACTTGTTCTTCATGTTTATCTTGTAAAGCAACAGTTAATCTAAACATCGCTTCATATGAAATATCAGTCAAAATAAGCTTAGCATTTTCTGGGCTAAGATCTTTTGAATAATTAGAACATTGTTCAAGTTTCATAATAGCATCACGCATACAGCCATTAGAAATCTTGCTAATTAAATCACAAGTTGCTTCATAATTAGTAAAGCCTTCTTGTTGACAAATATAGATTAATCTATTTTTAATGGTTTCAGCGTCAATTTTTGTAATATTATAACGTTGAATACGGTTTAAAATAGTAGCTGGAAGCTTATTTGGTTCAGTTGTACAGAACATGAAAATAGCATATTCTGGAGTTTCTTCGATAGCTTTTAAAAATGCTTGCCATTGGACAATAGTATAAGATTGACATTCATCAATAATAAATACTTTATATTCACTATCTAAACTTCTTTCATTAGCAGAATTTGTAATAGTTCTAATTGTTTCAATATCACGCTGACTTGCAGCATCTAATTCGATTGGTTGACCTAAGCCTTGATTAATAGCATTAGCAAATGCACGGGCACAAGTTGTCTTGCCACATCCAGAATCGCCAGCAAAAAGATAAGCGTGTTTAAAATTCTTTTGCTCAATTGCTTTCTCTAAGATTTTAACAGTAATGCTTTGTCCACAAACATCTTCAAGTGTTTTTGGACGGTATTTAACAGCTAATGATTGTCCCATATTATTATTCTCCTATTGTAAGATTAATATCTATATCGTCTATTGTATTGTAACATAGTACTTTAAAATGATATTTATTTTTTCTTTTAGAAATTCGTTTCATTTGATAATCTCTATCTTTTTTCCAACCATATTTTGTAAGAAGTATATTTTCAATATAATATTCTGGAAGGTCTTTATCTTTGAGTAATATATATTCACCTGTAGAGATACCCATAAGCAAATCTGTTACTTTGTTTACAAATTCTTCATGTTTTTGCTTATTTTCTTTCCAACCCATAGTAGCTCCTTAAAATGTGGCTATTTGTGTAATTTGTTCGGTTGGAAGCCAGCCAGACCACATAATACTTGTATCTGATTTAGTGTTCATATCAAATACCAAACTGTCTACATATATCATTTTTCCAACCATTTTAGAAATGTATATCTTTAAAAACGGACTTTTTGGTGAAGTTCCACTGTTCCAATTTGTCGCTATCACTGAGTTATTGTTATTTACTAATTCATTAGCAACTTGAATAATATACATTTTACCAATATCAAATTTTGGTTTAGAATATTTTGGAATATTAAAAACACCTGTTGTCTCATCAAAGTGTGATAAGTCAGCATAATTGCATTGTTTTAATTGATTTTTAATAAGTTCTCGCATATTTCTACTTTATATTATACAATAAAAGGGCCGTTGTTTTGGCCCATTTTTATTAGTTTTATCGTTGTTCTTTATCTTTTAAATATTCTAATAATTCCAAAAAAAGGTATTCATCAATTATATAATGATTTTCTTCACCTGGGCCAAAATTGAAGACGATAGCGGAATATGGTTTTCCCATAAATGCCATTTCTTGCCTATTTTTCTCAAACCATTCTTTGTTGATTTTAATTGAATCTGAGTGAGTTGTTTTAGTTTTTGCTTCTAACAAAAACTGTTCTGTTAATACATCACCCTTGGACCAAGCGGTTGCTCCACTATTTGGAGTTCTTTGTCCGCCGGTAGCATTAGCAATAGCAGTTTCTTGTTTTTTTGAATAGACTCTTGTAGGAGTTGGTTTCTGACCTTCTTTAATTCTTTCTTTATGACCGATAGCCATTAATCTGCCTCCAATTTATTAATAATATAATCAAGTTCATCAGTAGCTGGATCATTATATTCAGGAGACATTTCATTTATCGACTTTTTAACTTTTTTAAGCCTATTAATAATATCATCTATTTCAAAAACAGATAATTCTTTAGGCTTAAGTGTTTTAACATAGTCTTCCTTCTTTTGTAAAGTCATCCAAATAGTTTGTCCTTGTGAATTACTTGGGTATGACTCTTTTGTGCTTACAACAACATAATCATCAAGAATATAACTACTTCTTCTGCCATATTCAATTAAAAAATCATCAACACTAATACAACGATATTGTTTAAAAATTGTTGGGCTTACTTTGTCTACATCAAATTCAAATGTAATCCAAGCACCACTTGATCTTTTATTAATAAATTCTCTGACTGTTTCTTTTCTAGCCATTATTTATCCTCCAGATCAATTATAAGAGGTTTAACCTTTCCACAATAATAATTTTTATTAACTGGTTCATTTGTCTTAGAACAAGCATATTTCATTCCAGACAAAGTTTTAGTTTTTATACAAAAGCGACAATTTTTACATTTTGTTGCTCTGATTTTCATTATTCAGAAACCTCGACAACTGCTTCTTGATTATCAATTTCAGCTGCTGCACGTTCATCGAGAAGTGAACCATAAGTATCATCAGAAGCACCAATATATCTATTTAACATAGCAAGATATTCATTTTGGAACTTAATATTTGATTTAATATAATCAATTAAGTCTTGTTTCTTGCCACGTAGCAATTCACCATCTTCTTTAGTATAAACTTCACCAGTTTCAAGATTTAATAGTTCATAAGTAACATTATTAACTCTATGAATGAAGTCAAAAGCTAAAGCAATTTCAAGTAAGTCATTAACCCAGTCTAAGCCTGTAGCATAGCGGTAAGTGATGAAACCACCACCACGATTACATGGAGCTGTTTTATTTTTCATAATCTTGAATTGAAGTCTGAAACCATCAGCACCTTCACCATTAGTTGCACCACAAGCATCCATATTATCACCTTGAACCCATTTTCTTGTACCAAATCTAACAGATACTGATGAATAGAATCCAGGAGCTCCACCACATGGTTCTTTCCACTTTTGAATACCAGTAAACGTTTTACCATCATCTCTGACTTGATTAATCATAATGAAGATATTGCCTTTAGCTGCAACCATATCTGCCATAGAAGCACAGAATGGATAGAGTGGTTTAGCCATAGTAGCTCTCATACCAGAGTCTTTGGTTAAATCATTTTCTAAGACTGCAGCTGGAATTAATGCTGGAAGAGAATCTAAGATAATCATACCAACATCATCAGCTTTTTGAAATTCAATAATCATATCTAACACTTGCTGACCTGATAAGCCATTTGGGCTAACATAGTAAAGTTTAGATAAATCAATACCATTCATTAAGGCTTGGAATTTAAGGTCTAAAGAGTGCTCAACATCAACATAAACACAAGTCTTTTCTGGGTATTTTCTTTGATAAGCACCTAATTCAGCACAGGCTGCAGTTGTTTTACCTGAATGTGGAAGTCCTGAATAGACACAAAGTCTACCTTCTGGAAGACCGCCAAATAAAACATAGTCCATACCTAATGCACCAGACGCTAATCTTTTATATTCTGGTCTAATATTGCTAATAATAGCTAAGTTATCATCTTTATAGTCTTTATTTAATTGTTTAACGACATCTTTAATACTTGCCATAATTAATTCCTTTCATTAAAACTTTGTTGGATTTTGATATGTTTGGCCAACTGTTGCTGGAATCTCAGCATTAGAGCCAATATTCATAAATTTAGTTTCTTGCATTCGGCTCATTAAAACACTCTTTAAGGCATCAACTAAACGATGTAATTGATCTACCTTTGTTTTGAGTAAATTAGCAACTAAATTGTATAATGTTTCTGAGACTGCTTCAGGCGAAGCTTCAACTAAAGCAAGCTTTTCTTTAACGGCAGCAGAACCCTCTAAACTATTAAAACTAACAGCAAACTTTTCTTTTTGTAAAGTTTCTGCTAATTCAGCTTTTAAGGCTGCTTTTTCTTTTGTTTCACTGATTTCAAATGCTTTTAATTGAAGCTGTAAGATATAATCTCTAATTTGTTCAATAGATAAAGCATTAATTGTTGAATTAATTGTGCTAACTAATTGATTAATCGGATCAAACATTGGTTTTAACATGCTATTAGCAATTTCTACCAATTCACCATAAGTTGTTTCTACATTAGTTAAAGCATTTTCGAGCTTTGCATTCATTGAGAACTTCCTCCTTTAATAAATATGTATAATCTGTGTCTAAAAATGTTCTTAATTTCACAGATGGTAATTCTATTATATAATACGATTTATCTTCAAGCATTTTTAAACTAATTGAAGCATGTCCGTCTTTTTTTATTTTTAAAGCTTCTGCAGCTGGAACTGCAATAACTTTATCAAATTTTCTAAACCATACTATGACATATGGCTGAACATCTTTAAGTCCAATAAAGTCTTTTAAGCCTTCTGTTCTATCAAGCTGTGGTATTTTAGCAAAGTTAATTGTTCCTTCATTCGTTTCTTTACATTCGAGCATCCACAAATATCCATTATTCATTGCTAAGAAATCACATGGGTTTTGTGAAGTGGTCTTATATCCGCTAACCTGGTCGCTTAACCTAAAAAGGAAAGTGCCTGGAAAGCACTTCCTCCAGTCAGCTTTAAATTTTGATTCAAATTTTTTTCCGTAAACGCTGTTACTCATGATTAATCTTTTTTACACTCAGGAACTAAGTTACTAATATTTCCACGAACGAATACAACTGATTTACCATTACCGCAATTCATTGTAACATGTTCGCCCTTGCAAGAATCAGTAATTAATTTAACATCTGCTAAGTTGATGTCCATTGTATAGCTTTCGTCGACATAACTACCATTTTCAACAGTAACAGTTTCCATATTACCAAACTTATCTTTAATGACCAATTCATCATTATCCATAATCATAGTTGCTGGAACAAATGCCATATTAACTTTATCGACACTGTTTTTTGTGAATAGCATCAATCTATTAATAGCGGCAGATACTTCTTTAGCAGACAATACAACATGATGAGTATAAGCTTCAGAAATAAAACGTTTTGTAGCAATACATGGACCCTGAACTTTATTAATTAGGTCATCATCACTTGTAATAACAGCCGCTAAATATATATTTGCTGTTTCTAAAGTAATCTTAGTTCTTGAAGTTCCATTTGGAAGTGGATCTTGACCTAAGCTAAATAAAACATCATCTTTAAATAATTTAAATAACTTAACAATTTTCTCATTTAGCAAGAGTTTTACAGGCTTTTCTAAAGTAAAGCTATTGACACATGCACCAGTTGTAAATGTGAAACAACCTGTTTCATCAATGTAATACATTCTTTGAAGCTCATTGACTTCCATTTTTTTAACTTTGGCAATTTCTTTACTATTGACATTTAAAATACTATCTAAAATGTCAAAACTAATTGGCATTTCAACAGTTTTATTGTTAATTTTAATAATAGGTAAACTCATAAGTTTATCATTATCATAAATCATTGGTAATTTATATTTACTTTTACCACAAGTAACAATCAAAGCTGGGTCTTCAACAGTTAAATTGAATGTCTCAGCTGTAATTTGAGAAACAAGGTCTAAGAATAATGATGCATCAACTGTAGCAGCAAAGTTTGTTTCTTCTGCAAGGTCATATTTAACAGAGACATAAAATTCTTTATTTGTGACATTTAAGAATAAACTTGTTCCCTTAGCAACTACTTCTAAGTTAGCTGCATTTTCATCTAAGCTAACTGCTTCTTTAATTTTATTTGCAACTTCAGCAAAATCTTTTGTTTTAATAACCATTATTTATCTCCTTAAATTAGCCACATTCATATTCATTAGCATCAATATGCTCAAAAATTTCTTTTGTTAGATCAACCATTTCCCATTCACCATCTTCAAATTCTACATGAACATGGTCTGGTAAATAAATCCACTTTTCATTATTTTGACCTTCAGAAACCATATTATTTAAAATTTCTTGATATGTAATAAATTGTGTCCAATCATGACTATCAATAGCTTCCATAATATGTTTATCTACACCAGTTCCTCTCAAAAAGCAGTGATCATACCAGCAATAAATAATTTGTTTAGCTTTTCTACCGTTTATTTCCATAAGTAGCTCCTTAAAACTCTAAATCAGCACCATTATTGATTGCATTATCAATAACAGCTTTATTTAACTCACTGTGTATATTATACAATTGTTCCATAGCAATATCATGTGGGACTTTCTTCTTTTCAAGCTTCTCAAACTCATCTCTGAGAGCAACTGCAGCTTCATCAGCATACCATCTTGAAACGTTGTATGGGTCGCACTTCATTGGAACGTTAATATAAGGCTTAGCTGTATCAATCATGATTTGAGGCAATCTTTGCTCAACTTGATCAGCATATAAAGCTGGACATTCGACCAAGACTTCATCGTGAACTGTAATAATTAAGTGAGCATCAAGTTCATTTAAGAGTGGGTCTCTATCAATATTAATCATTGCTAATTTTGTTAGACTTGCCGCACCGCCTTGAATACGTGCATTGAAGCATTGTCTTTCAGCTTGAGCAATTTTACCTGTATTAGCTGTAATAATTACTGGAGCTAATGGTTTTAGTGGTAGTGGTACTTGATAATTACCACGTCTATCTTTTTGGTCATAAGGTTTGCCTTCTAAGGCTAACTTAGCAATCATGCTATATGACTTATTACTCATTTCACCATTTGGTGTCCATTCTTCTCCTTCTTTTTCAGCTCTACGGCTTTGGAAAGCTTGAGAAGCATCGATTCTATTATGAACAACAGACCACCAATATTTTACAGAGTCATCGTTTTGATCATCTCTATTTGCACAGCCCAAAAATGGGTTAAAATTAGCAAATTCATTATTTTCTTTTAGATGAACATCATATTTTTTTAGATTAATCTCAGGTAAATGTCTTCTACGACCAGCCCAATCTTCAACATAGCCATTTTCTTTTAAGAATTTTTTTGAATAGTCTATTGTGCTCTTAACATCTGGGAAACCTTCAAAGAATTTTTTAAGTAAGTTATTACCCTGAGTCCTAGCTTGATCTCCTGAATAGCCAAGTCTAATACCAGCGGTAGCACCAGACATACCATAAGTAGCCGCTAATTGAAGAGTTTTACCAACCTTACGACGTTCCTTACCTTGCTTATTCATATGAGTTTTCTTACCACAGGTAATCTTTTGTCCATTTTCTTCAATTACAGTTCCTTCTGGATAGAATTCAAGATTATCTTCATAGTTGTTGTGGAAAGCAGATTGTGCAATAACTGCATATAAATCTTGCCCATTCATATAAGCATCTATCATTTTCTTATCTTGACTGATAAAAGCAGTTAAACGTGGCTCTTGTGCTGAATAGTCTGAACCGATAA
>Ga0310694_10001873_pt1 | contig 22709 bp, 12 predicted proteins | sample 174DNAGHGhighgp2_FD_203884 | JGI IMG/M metagenome (GOLD analysis project Ga0310694, IMG submission 203884) | Sheep rumen microbial communities from Palmerston North, Manawatu-Wanganui, New Zealand - 1742 DNA GHGhigh gp2 (v2) (version 2) | ecosystem: Host-associated > Mammals > Digestive system... | reverse complement strand
CGACTTTGAGCACAACCCGAGGGACTTTGCCAAGATTGCTGACCAGATAGACCGGACACTCTTCGGACTCTTCAGTTCATATTAACACAGAAAAAAAGATGCACATTGCAGTAGCAGGAAACATTGGCAGCGGAAAGACTACGCTGACCAAGATGCTGGCCCACCGTTACGGGTGGACGCCAAGGTTCGAACCCGTAGACAACAACCCCTACCTGGCCGACTTCTATGCCGACATGAAGCGGTGGTCGTTCAATTTGCAGGTCTATTTCCTGAACAAGCGTTTCAAGGAAGTGGTTGAGATTTCGCGTTCGCAGGACACCATCATACAAGACCGCACCATCTTTGAGGATGCCTGCATTTTTGCCCCCAACCTGCACGGACAGGGCATGATGAGCGATCGCGACTTCCTGAACTACAAGGATCTGTTCGACCTGATGATGTCGTTGGTGAAGTTGCCCGACCTGATGATCTACATTCGGTCGAGCATTCCCACGCTGGTGGCACAGATTCAGAAGCGTGGCCGCGAGTATGAGCAGACCATGCGCCTGGACTATCTCGAAGGGCTTTCGCGTCGCTATGAGGACTGGATTGCCAGCTACAAGGGCCAGCTCATCGTAATCGATGGCGACCACTGCAAGTTTGGCGATAATCCGGAGCACTTCAAGCAGGTGACCGATATGATTGACGCCAAGCTCTATGGTCTGTTTCCCATGGAGTGAAATCTATTTGCCGGCTTCGAAGTCGGCAAGTTTTTTCAGGTAGTGCTGGCGCAGGTCTTGCCAACGGTAGTAGGGCCACTGGTCGGTGTGGGCCGGCAGGCTCACTTCGCGCTCGTTCAGCATGCCCTTCACGAGAATGTCGCCCTGCTTGCCCTTCTTGGGGCGATAGAAGATGAGCTGAATGTTGCACGCCATGGGGAAGATGCGATAGTTGCGCCATGTGTCGTCCAGGTGGTCCAAGTCGCTGAAGCTTTCTCCATAGCTGTTCATTTCGAGCAGACAGGCAAGTGGCATGACGCACACTTCGTGGCCAAAGCGCAGGGTGGCCTGCACCTGTGTGACGGTGTCGGCAGTCTCAATGATGTTTCTCAGCAGGTTCTCCTGGCTGAAGGGCATGATGCCATCGGTCACGGGTGAGCAACCGTAGTCAAGGAACCAGCCCACGTTGCGAATGCGCCATTGGTCGTAGAGTTCGTCGGTGGTGAAGAGCGACAGCAGCTCGATGTCGGTGTCGTGGCTCTGCATGTTGGTGGCCACATCGAAGAGCTGGCGCATCAGCTCTCCTGCGCGTACATTATTATATACATACTGCTCGTTGTTGAACAGCAGCTTCATCAGGCGCTCGGGGTGGGTATAGCGCTGTTGGGCCTCACGTGTCTCTTTGTCACCGGTACGGCGTCCCAGGTCGCGCACACGTCCTTCCCACGGCTGGTTCAGGTAGTACTGGAGCGACTCGCTGACATCATTGTGGATACGGGCGGTGGGGTTGGCTGCCATCAGCTCCTCGCACTCTGCCACCATCGACAGGATGCAGCGGATGACTACCGTTGAGCGAGCATCAATAGGCAGGTTCTTGGTCTTGAAGATTTCCGGGAAGTTCTGGGCCATGCGTCGTCCGATGCCGTGGTGCTGACGTTCGCCCACCGTTGTCAGGTCGCCCAGGCGCTTGACGGTAGTGGGGTAGAACTTCTCCAGCTTCTTCAGTGTCTCCAGTCCCGTGGCGGTGAGCATACCCTCGTCGCGAGCCTCGCGCAGGGTTGTGAGGGGGTTGCGGTAGTCGCCCTCGCCGATAAGCCAGCGCGAACCGTGACGGCCGTAGTGGCTCATGTAGTAGGGCTCATATCCTTTGGGCGCCGGGGTCAGCTGTGCCGTAGGCAGCTGGCGGTCATAGTCCAGATAGTTACTTCCTGCCAGATAGTGGTTGGCGGCAATCTCGTCCTTGGCCGAGACTGTGAATGACGTTGTCTGTGCCATCATGGCGGTGGCAGCCAGCAGTGTGGCGGTGAGCATGGTCTTTCTCATGAGTTATTATCGTTTTAAGTTTATTAATGAAAAAATCCCGCTCCAGTCAACACGACTGTCACGGGATCCATAATGAAAGGAGGAGTGGTACCTCCAGGAATCGAACCGGGGACACACGGATTTTCAGTCCGATGCTCTACCAACTGAGCTAAGGCACCATGTTCTTGTTCACTGCATTCCTTTCGTTTGCGGGTGCAAAGGTACGAACTATTTTTCGTTCCACCAAACTTTTCGGCGATTATTTTTTAAAAATCTTAATTCTTAACTCTTAATTCTTAATCGCCGAAGGCGACAACTCTTAATTCTTCGCTCGAGCTCTGCTCGCTTTCTTGCGCTCCGTAGGTGCTCAGGCGCTACGCGGAGGTCTTGCAAAGAACTCTTAACTCTTCAACGGATTCCACCCTTGCGCTTTCAACTCAAACTCCTGATTGTCGCGGGTGACGAGGACGTGGCCGAACTTCTGGTCGGTGATATGGCCGATGAGGTGGACGTCATCCAGCGCCTCAATCTTCTCGTGGTCGCCGATGGGCACAGTGAACACCAGCTCGTAGTCCTCGCCGCCATTGAGGGCGCAGGTGGTGACGTTCATATTCATCTCCTCGGCCATGACAGCGGTTTGGTAGTCGATGGGTAGCTGCTTCTCGAAGATGCGGCAGCCGACGCCACTCTGCTTGCAGATGTGCATCAGCTCGCTGCTGAGACCGTCGCTGACGTCCATCATGGCCGTAGGACGGATGCCGGCCTCGCGGAGCCGCTGGATGATGTCGCCGCGGGCCTCGGTCTGAAGCTGGCGCTGCAGCAGGTACTCCTTGCCGGCAAAGTCGGGACTGAAGTGGGCCAGTTCTTCAATGGCGCGCTTGTCGCCTTTCTTCTTGGCTTCCTCGAGTTGTGCATAGTAGACGCTCTTCTCGCGCTCCAGCAGCTGGAGTCCCATGTAGGCAGCGCCGAGGTCGCCGCTGACACAGATGAGGTCGGTGTTGTGGGCGCCATTGCGATAGACGATGTCGTCCTTGGCGGCCTCGCCGATACAGGTGATGCTGATGGCCAGTCCGGTATAGCTGGAGGTGGTGTCGCCGCCGACAATGTCGACGTTCCACTTGTCGCAGGCCAGACGGATGCCGCTGTAGAGTTCCTCGATGTCCTCGACGCTGAAGCGCTTGCTCAGAGCCAGCGAGACGGTCAGCTGGCGCGGCGTGCCGTTCATGGCGAAGACATCGCTGATGTTGACCATCGCCGACTTGTAGCCCAGGTGCTTCAAATCGATGTAGGTGAGGTCGAAGTGAACACCCTCCATGAGCAGGTCGGTGGTGATGAGCACCTCATGGTCGGGGTAGGAGAGGACGGCACAGTCGTCGCCCACGCCGTAGCGTGTAGAAATGTTCTTGGGTTGTATGTCTTTGGTGAGGCGGTCGATGAGTCCGAACTCGCCGAGGTTGGCTATTTCCATATTTAATAAAGGTGTTATTGACTAACGGAAACTGATGGTTTGGGGTTTGGTGCTGGTCTCCTGAGGGGGCTTGGCGCTGCTCTCCTGGCGGGGCTTGGCCGGTTTGTTGCCGGCGCGTCTGGTTTGCGGCTTGCGACGACTGTTCTTCGTGACGTAGCCGATGATAGTCTGGTCGAACGCTGTCTGCTGGTCGAGCAGGAAACTGATGCAGACGGGCTGCTGGTAGAGGTGGCGGCGCACGTCGTCGCTCATGCCATTGGTGCTGACGAGACGCGCGGCGTCCTTCTCGGTCGTGATGATGCACTTGGGCGTAGGCATCTCGTCGAAGAGACTGTTGAGGCGCTCGATGTCGCGGGGCGTGAAATTGTGGTGATCGCCGAAGGTCAGGGGCGTGATGCTCTTGACACGCGGTGTCAGGTCTTCCTCAATCTGGCGTGGCGAGGCGATGCCGGTGAGCAGAAGGACGTTGGTGGCTTTGAGGACGTCGGGTTCGTTGATGTTTCCAGCGGCCTTGACACCGTCGAAGACGGGGCGCAACGGCGCGTAGTCCAGCGTTGAGAAGAACAGCTGCTGGTAAGGGAAAAGGGCCATCGCCTTGGTGATGACGCGGTAAGCCATCGGTTTCAGGTCCTTGGGACACTTGGTGACGATGACGATGTCGGCGCGGTTCTTGCCCGTGAGCGGTTCGCGCAGACGGCCTGCCGGCAGCAGACAATCGTAGATGATGAGACGGTGGTAGTCGACCAGCAGGATGTTGACACCGGGCTTCACCTGCCGATGCTGGAAAGCATCGTCCAGGAGAATGACGTCGACGGGACTGTCCTTGCTGTCGTTGTCGGTGAGCTTCAGGATACCGTTGACACGCTGCTTGTCGACGGCGACGGTCACCTTCGGGAACTTCTGCTTCATCTGATACGGCTCGTCGCCGATGTCGCTGATGGTCATCGTGTCGTCGGCAATGAGGAACCCCTTGCTCTTGCGCTTGTAGCCACGGCTGAGCACGGCCACGCGGAGACGGTCCTGTAGCAGCTGGATAAGATACTCCACATGGGGCGTCTTGCCGGTGCCGCCAACGGTGATGTTACCAACGGAGACGACGGGGGTCTTGAACGAACGGCTTTTCCGCAATCCCATGTCGAAGAGGAGATTGCGGATGCCAACGCCCAAACCGTAGAACCAGCTCAACGGTTTCAGCCATTCGTTGATTTTGATGAAGTCGCCCTCCATGGATGGTGGTTACTGGAGCTTCAGCTGGTAGGGGAACTTAGCCTGCAGACGGCTGCCCTGCATGTCGCGGCGCAGCTCGACAAACGGCTGGTAGAGGTCGCCCAGTACCTGACGCAGTTCGCCGTCGAGGTATGATTTCTTGTCGCTCTTGTCCAGCAGTTGCTCAAACCAGCCGGCGCTCTCGGGATATGCCTTGGTATAGTAGCTTTCGACCTTGGCCAGTTCGGCAGCCTTCTTGACGGCGTCGTCAAGGGAACCTAACTTGTCGACGAGCTTGATGGTCAGCGCGTCCTTGGCCAGCCAGACACGGCCCTGGGCGATGGAGTCGACCTGCTCGCGCTTCATCTTGCGGCCGTCGGCCACGATGTCGAGGAACGTGATGTAGCCGCGGTCAACATAGCCCTGCATGTAGCGCATCTCCTCGCTGTTGTCCTTGCCCAGTACGAGGTTTTCTTCGTAGTCGGTGTACTTGTTGGTCTTCACGCCGTCGAAGGTGACGCCGAGCTTGTCGGTGACGAGGCCGCTGAAGTTAGGTATCAGTCCGAATATGCCGATAGAACCGGTGATGGTCGTCGGCTCGGCAACGATATAGTCGGCTGCAGCGCTGATCATGTAGCCGCCACTGGCTGCGGCGCCGCCCATGGAGACGACGACGGGCTTCTTGGCCTTCAACTGCTTGATGGCACGCCAGATTTGTTCAGAAGCCGTGGCGCTACCGCCACCCGAGTTGACACGCAGGACTACGGCCTTCACGTCGTCGTCCTTGGCCAGCTTGTTCAGGTCGTCGACGGTCTTTGTGCCAACGATGCTGTGCTCGGAAGAGAAGATGCCCGAAGTCTCGTTATCGATGATGCCGCCGTAGGCGTAGTAGACGGCCACCTTGTCGCCCTCCTTCTTGTCCTTGGATGGCAGGTTCTTCATGTCGGCGAGTGTCAGCTGGTTGATGTCGTCGTCGGCATCAATCTTCAGCAGCGACTTAATCTCCTTGCTCACCTCGTCGGGGTACATCAGCTTGTCAACGAGCTTCGCCGTGACGTAGTCCTTGGCATCGGCCAAACCGATAATGCTGTCGCTGGCCAGCTGGTCGAGTTGAGCGGCGGTCACCTTACGGCTCTCAGCGATGTCGCTAAGCCAGTGCTGCCAGATGCCCTGGGTGTAGGCGGTACGCTGTTCGCGGTCGTAGTCGCTCATGCCTGTGAGGGTGTTGCGCTCAACATAGCTCTTGTATTTGCCAACCTTAGCCACCTGGTACTTCACGCCCAGCTTGTCGTACAGGCCTTTCAGGTACTCGCTCTGTCCGCCCAGACCCTTGAAGTCGAGCATACCAGTCTTATTGATATACACCTTGTCGGCTACTGAAGCAACGTAGTAGCTGGCCTGCATATACTGGTCGGCATAGGCCACAATCCACTTGCCACTCTTGCGGAAGTTCTTGAGTGCATCACGTATCTGCTGAGCCGTGGCAGGGGCGTCGAACGACGAAATGCCGCCCTCAATGTAGATGCCTTTGATGTTCTCCTCGTCCTGGGCTTTCTTGATGCTGGCAAGGATGTCGTCCAGTCCCATCAGCTCCATGTCGGCTTCTCCGAGCAGTTCCGAGAGGGGACTGTCTTCTTCATCACGTTCTTGGATCACGCCATTGAGCTTCAGGACGAAAACGGAATTTTCCTTAGCCGTGGTCTCCTGATTGCTGTTAGCCACCATGCCGACTATAATCATTAAAGACAAAAGGGTAAAGACGATACCCAGCAAAATAATGCCACAAATAGTGGCCAGTGTGTACTTGAAAAATTCTTTCATGTTAAGGCAAATGTTATATAACTGCGGGCAAAGATACAAACTTTTTCCCAATGTTCGTTCTTTTTTCCTCTTTTTTTATTAATTTTGCCCCGCAAAACTAATCTCAAAACAAATTAAAACATGAAAACAAGACTTCTTACTTGTCTCGTACTGCTCGTAGTTTGTGTCTCGGGTATGGGAAAAAAGAAAGTAGTAAAACAAGAACTGTGGCCTGACGGAACGCCCATCGCAGCATGGTTTAGCGACACGGCACGCGTTAATCTCTCCGGCCTGAAGCATTACGTCGTTACCGACTATGGCGTCGACGGCTATAGCAACGATGTGCAGACAGGAAAACTACAGGCTGTCATCGACCGTTGTGCCCAGGAGGGTGGGGGCGTTGTCGTTATTCCTCGTGGCACGTTTGTCAGCGGTGCCCTGTTCTTCAAGCCCAAGACTCACCTGAAGATTGAGGATGGTGGAGAACTGAAAGGTAGCGACCGCATCAAACATTATCCAATAGTGAAAACTCGCATGGAGGGCCAGACGCTCGACTACTTCGCAGCCCTCGTTAATGCCGACGGCGTGGACGGTTTTACCATTACTGGACCCGGTACCATCAACGGCAACGGACAGCCTTATTGGGAAGAGTTTTGGATACGTCGTAAGTATAATAAGAACTGTACGAACCTCGAGGCAATGCGTCCGCGAAATGTTTATATTTCTAATTCAAAAAACGTAACAGTGCAGGACGTAAGAATCATTAACTCAGCATTTTGGACGAATCACCTCTACCGTTGCGAGAACGTTCGCTATCTGGGCTGTTTCATCTATGCGCCGACGGAAAACGTGACGCCCGTCGACCCCAAGCGTGGGGCACCGTCGAGCGACGCCATCGACCTCGATGTCTGTAAGAACGTGCTCGTCCACGGCTGCTATATGCATGTCAACGACGATGCCGTCGTGCTGAAGGGTGGCAAGGGTACTTGGGCTGACAAGGACGAGAACAACGGTCCCAACTCTAACATCATCATCGAGGACTGTACCTACGGTAAGGTGCATGGCTGTCTGACGCTGGGCTCCGAGTCGCTCTACGATCGTAACGTCATCCTGCGCCGCATCAACGTGATGTCGGCCACACGTGTACTGTGGCTGAAGATGCGCCCCGACACACCACAGCACTACGAATATGTGACCGTCGAGGACATCACCGGCTCGTGTGGCTCATTCCTCGTCGTCCGCCCTTGGACGCAGTTCTTCAAGCCCGAGGAGCGTGAGGACATGCCGTTGTCGACGTGTAACAACATCACCATCCGCAACATCCAGATGACCACAAAGAACTTCTTCGACGTGGGACGGTCGGATAAGTACCGCCTGACGGACTTTACCTTCGAGAATATTAATGTCGAGGATGAAAAGAAGGCTTTTGACGCAACGCTGATAGAGAATTGTACGGTTAAGAACATGCAAATCAAATAGTAGTGAACGGAAATACAGGAAAACGGACGAACCACCACGTCCGTTTTCTTTGCTTCTTATTACTTTTGTCGGCAAAACAACAAACTACTACCAACAAGATGAGAAAAAATATCCTGTTATTAACCGTTATGCTGCTGATGCAGGTTCTTTCCGTATCGGCCATCGAGAGAACTAAACTGAATTTCAATGCCGACTGGCGGTTGCTGGTGGGCGATGTGGCCGAGGCGGCACAACCAGACTTTGATGATTCCGCGTGGCAGCGTGTCACTCTTCCTTATGCCTTCAATGGTCATGAGGCGTTTAAGAAAGATATCGTTGACCTGACTGATACAATCTGCTGGTATCGCAAACGCTTCGAAATCAGCGAGAAGCAGGCCGTAGGCAAGGTCTTTGTCGAATTTGAAGGCGTGCGCCAAGGAGCTGACTTCTACCTGAATGGTCACCATGTGGGATGTAGTGAGAATGGTGTGATGGCCTGTGGCGTGGATCTTACTCTTTATATTATAAAAGGTGAGAATGTCCTGGCAGTACGGTGTGACAACAGCTGGCAGTATCGTTCCCGCCAGCACAACAGCCGTTACCAGTGGAACGACAAGAATTTCAATGCCAACTATGGTGGCATTCCCAAGAATGTGTTCCTACATCTGACGGACAAGTTGTACCAGACGCTGCCTTTGTTCTCAAACCTTGGGACGACGGGAACCTATATTTATGCGACCGATATTGACGTGCCGGCGCGTCAGGCGTGGATTCATGCGGAAAGTCAGGTGAAGAATGAGGACACACAAGCTCACTCGTTCACTTTTGTTGTGCGGATGATGGACGCTGAGGGCCAGGAGGTGGCACGCTTCTATGGTGCACCGGAGATTGTTGGGGCGGGGGAGACACGCGTTGTGAATGCCTCGCAGAAGGTCGAAAATCTGCATTTCTGGTCGTGGGGATATGGCTATCTCTACCAGGTTGAGACCAGTCTCATGGTCGATGGCTCCATGACAGATAAGGTTACAACCCGCACGGGTTTCCGTAAGGCAGAGTTTAAGGAGGGCCGTACCTTCCTGAACGACCGCGTGCTGATGATGCATGGCTATGCGCAGCGAACTTCCAACGAATGGCCTGGCACAGGACTCTCAGTGCCTGCCTGGTTGAGTGACTATAGTAATGATCTCATAGTTAAGTCGGGCGGCAACCTCGTACGCTGGATGCACGTCTGCCCTTGGAAACAGGATATAGAATCGTGCGACCGCGTGGGACTGTTGCAGGCCATGCCTGCAGGCGATGCCGAGAAGGACGTGGACGGCCCGCGGTGGGCGCAGCGTACCGAGTTGATGCGTGATGCCATCATCTATAACCGCAATAATCCTTCTATCCTCTTCTATGAATGCGGAAATTTCCGCATCTCCAAGGAACACATGGAGGAGATGAAGGCTATCCGTGACCAGTACGACCCTTATGGTGGCCGTGCTATCGGCAGTCGTGAGATGCTCGACCGTCCGGAGGCCGAGTATGGTGGCGAGATGCTCTATATTAACAAGTCGGCCACAAAGCCTATGTGGTCGATGGAGTATTATCGTGATGAAGGCCTGCGTAAGTATTGGGACGAGTACTCCTATCCCTATCACAAGGAGGGTGACGGACCGCTCTATCGCAATGCCCCCGCTCCTGACTATAATCATAATATGGATGTCTTAGCCTGTGGTATGGTGGAACGCTGGCATGAGTATTGGCTGGAACGGCCAGGTACCGGAAAACGCGTCTCTGATGGTGGCGTAAAGATTGTGTTCAGCGACACCAATACCCATCATCGAGGCGAGTCAAACTATCGTACGAGTGGCGTCGTCGATGCCATGCGTATTCCCAAGGATGCCTTCTATGCCCATCAGGTAATGTGGGATGGCTGGGTTAGTCCTGAGCGTGACCGTACCTATATTGTCGGGCATTGGAACTATAAGCCTGGTACGGTGAAACCTGTGTATGTTGTCTCTACCGGCGACGACGTGGAGCTGTTTGTCAACGGCAAGTCCGTCGGAAAGGGGCAGCGCAGTTTCAACTGGCTTTTCACCTTTAATGATGTCAGCTTCGAGGCTGGCAAATTGGAAGCTGTCGCCTATACGGGCGGCCAGGAGACGAGCCGTTATGCTGTGGAGACAGCAGGCGAGCCATATGAGCTGAAGCTCACTACCATCGAGAATCCGGAGGGTTTTAAAGCTGACGGGGCTGACATGGCCCTTGTGCAGGTGGAGGTGCTTGACCGTCAGGGTCGTCGTTGCCCTCTTGATGACCGTATGGTCCACTTCGAGGCTAATGGCGAGGTGCAATGGATAGGTGGTATTGCCACCCGTAATAACAAACAATACCTGAAGGCTGGCGAGAAGAGTGACCCGTCGCTGCTGGATTCTGCTAACGAGAAGAATTATTCGGATAATTATGTAGGAGCCTATGACCTGCCCGTGGAGTGCGGCGTGAACCGGGTCTTGGTGAAGTCGACGGTCAATGCCGGCGATATCAATATCTCCGCCTATGCAGACGGGGTTCGTCCTGCCTATGTGACCATGAAGACGATGCCTGTCGATGTGTCTGCTTATCTGCCCCAACTGACGCTGAAGCCTCGTCTGGACCGTGGTGAGACGCCAGCTACGCCTTCCTATGAGGATGCTTTTGTTAGCGTCGGCGTGGCTTCTGCTACTGCCGGTTGTCATGCTGATGACGTAGCCAAGAGTTATGATGATAACGAGTTGACGGAATGGAAGAGTGACGGCAAGAAGGAAAATGCTTGGGTGACATATCGCCTGGAGCGTAAGGCGCTCGTCAGCGAGATAACGTTGAAGCTGACGGGATGGCGCTCGAAGAGCTATCCGCTGGAGGTCTTTGCCGGTAAGAAGAAGGTATGGGAGGGCTTGACTCCCGCCACCCTCGGCTACGTACATCTTCGTATTGACAAACCTGTCTCTTCCAAGGAAATCACCATACGCATGGCTGCCCCCGTACAGGATAGCTCCAAGTTCGGTCAGGAAAAGGAACTGGCCGGTGGTGTGGCTAATGAGATGGATCGTATCAAAGCAGCCAAAGGTAAGGTCGAACTGCGAATTGTTGAAGCAGACTTCTTAGAGCGTGTCAATCCTTGACTTATGATAAATATACCCTAACTTTTGATAAAAAACCCTACATTTTGATATAAAACTCAATTAACGGACTAAAGGCTTTGCTAGTTTGTAAAAACTCCATATATTTGCACCGGATTAAACCTCAAACTATAAACTTATTACCATTAAAACCTTAAATTATGGATCTACAAGCTAAGCGAGCCTTTCTGGCTCTCCTTATGTCTGTATTCTGTTTCTTGGCTTATGCCCAGAAGACAGTAACAGGCACAGTGAAGGATGCAACGGGCGAACCCATGATTGGTGTGAGTGTTGTCGTTGACGGTACCTCCAACGGAGGCGTGACCGATCTCAACGGACGTTTCACCGTTCAGAGAGTTCCCAACAATGGCACCCTGAAATTCTCGTATGTCGGCTTCAAGGACCAGAAAGTCTCTGCTGCCGGCAAGTCGGCCATTGACGTCGTCATGAAAGAGGACGCCATGGGTCTTGACGAAGTGGTCGTCGTGGGTTATGGTACCCAGAAGAAGAGCGACGTCACAGGATCAATCACGAGTGTTGGCTCAGAGGAACTGAACATCCGTCCTGTGAACAATGCTCTGGAAGCCTTGCAGGGTAAGGCTGCCGGTGTCGACATCACAACGAACGAGCGTCCTGGTGAGCTGGGAAGTGTCCGCATCCGCGGTCAGCGTTCCATCACCGCCGATAATGCTCCCCTTTATGTCGTCGATGGTGTACCCTTGCTGTCAGCATCTGCCATTGAGACGTTGAACCCGCGTGACATTGAGTCTATTGACATTCTGAAGGATGCCTCTGCAACGGCCATCTATGGTTCACGTGGTGCTAATGGCGTCATCCTTGTCACGACGAAGCAAGGTCGCTCAGGCAAGACCAGTATCGACTATACGGGAACTATTACTGTGTCGAACATTGTAGACCGTTCGCCTTCGATGAGCGCTGCCGATATGGTTCAGTTCCGTCGCTGGGCTGCCTACAACCAGAACTCTGAGGAGTTTGCACATCCCGACTCGCCGACCATGGAGAACGACGAGAAGTTGTTTGATACGTCGGAGGACAACCATACCTCTTGGAATAACATCAAGCAGGGTTGGGCCAGCGGTTCTTGGGACCCCTCTAAGATAACTAACACGGACTGGACCGACTTCGTGACGCAGACGGCCATCTCGAAGGAACACACGCTGGCTGTCAGCGGCGGTACTGAGAAGATGAACGCCTATGCCTCGTTTGGCTACCTGAACAATGAGGGTACGCAGAAGGGCCAGTGGTACGACCGCTATACGGGCAAGGTCAGCGTGACCATCAAGCCCACCAACTGGTTCTTGCTTCAGGCTTCAATCAACGGTTCGTGGCAGGAGCAGGACTACGGTATGTCAACATTCCAGGGACGTTCAGGTTCTGTACCCGATGCCATCTATGGCACGGCCAAGACCATCTATAACTTTGCTGTGCCTTACGATGAGGACGGCAATGTTGTCACCCATCCGGGCGGTGAGACTACCGTCTATACGATTATGGATGAGTGGAACCACTCGACGCAGAAGTCACAGACGTTCCGTGCCTTTGGTAACTTCTCGGCAACCGTCGATTTCGGCGAAATCTTCAAGCCTGTTCAAGGACTGCGCTATAAGATTAACTTCGGTCCCGACTTCCGTCATTGGCGTCAGGGCGTCTATATCGATGGATTCTCTTCGCACAAAATCAATCAGGACGGATCTGAGGGTACTAACTTCTCTCGTCTGCAGAATCGTCGCGACTTCTCGTGGACGCTGGACAATATGATTATGTACGACCGTACCTTTGCTGAGAAGCATAAGGTGGGTGTCACCTTGCTGCAAACCGCATCGAAGTGGAATGTTGAGAACTCGTCGATGCAGGCTCAGGGGCTCGAGAAGGATTCTTACCTTTGGAATGCCTTTGGCACCATCGACCTTACCGACGCCGCCAAGAAGGCTGCCATTGGTTCGGGCATTACCGACCGTCAGTTGGAGTCTTATATGGTTCGCCTGAACTACGGTTTCAACGAGCGTTATATGCTGACCGTCAGTGGTCGTTGGGATGGTGCCTCGCAGCTGGCTAAGGGTCACAAGTGGGACTTCTTCCCCTCTGCTGCTCTTGCATGGCGCATCGGTGAAGAGGATTTCATGAAGAGTATCGATTGGGTGAGCAACCTGAAACTGCGCCTCGGCGTTGGTGTCACGGGTAATGCTGCCGTTGCACCCTATAACACGATTGGTGATATCACGGGTATCTTCGTGCCGTTCAACGGACTTGGAAACCTCCAGGGTTATACCACTAACGAGCCTTACTATACTGATGTATCCAAGAACGGTGTGAAGATGGCCAACCCCGAGCTTGGTTGGGAGAAGACCACTCAATGGAACGTCGGTCTTGACTACGGTTTCCTGAACGGACGCATCTTTGGTAGCTTGGACCTCTACTGGTCACGTACCAACGACCTGATTATGTCGGCCACGATTCCCACGCTGACTGGTTATCCTAATACGCTGGCCAACGTCGGTAAGACCAAGAACCACGGTATTGAGTTTGTGCTGAACGCCATTCCTGTGAAGGTGCAGGACTTCCAGTGGCAGACGGGCTTCAACGTCGCCTACCAGAAGGATGAGATTGTCGAGCTGGCCTATGGCAAGAACGACATGGTGGACAACGGATGGTTCATCGGTGAGAGCATCGCCGTGTACTATGACTTCGCTACCGACGGACTGTGGCAGGATACACCTGAGGATCAGGCCGAGATGGCTAAGTGGAATGAGAACGGCTACAGCTTCCGTCCTGGTATGGTAAAGCCTGTTGACCAGAATGGTGACTATAAGATGAATGCCAATGACGACCGCGTCATCCTGGGCCGCCGTAACCCAACTACCACCTTCGGCTGGAACAACAGCTTCTCTTGGAAGGGTCTTGAACTCGATGTTCAGATGATTGGTCGTTCGGGCTATATGTTCAATACGGGTGGCGAAGCCGAAACGGCTCATGGCAACCAGCGTGAGATTGACTACTGGACACCGAGCAACACAGGTGCTGAGTATCAGATGCCTATCCTGGCACAGGCAACGTCGGGTTCTGCTGACACCTTCTCTGGAAAGCTGGGCTACAAGAAGGCTTCGTTCATCAAGGTCCGCAATATCTCGTTGGGTTACAACCTGCCGAAGAGCCTTATCAGCAAGGCAACCCTGACCCATGTGAAGGCTTATGCTCAGGTTATCAATCCTTTCAGCCTGAAGCAGTCGATCAATGGTTTCGATCTTGATACAGGCCGTACTTATTTCAACCGTAGTTTCGTCTTCGGTCTGGAGCTCGGATTCTAATGGATGGTAGTTTAACAATTAAAGAAAAGAGATTATGAATATCAAACATTATATATTAGGTGGTCTTCTTGCCACGACGATGCTGGCAGGTACGACCTCTTGTTCGAGCGATTTCCTCGACGAGGAGCTGACCACCAAGTACTCCACACAGTACTTTGATACTCCTGAGGGCTTGGAGGCGTTGACCATATCGCTCTACGGAAACCTGCGCTGGCATTTCGGCTATGAGTGGGCCTACGGCATCACCCTCTATGGTGCTGACGAGTTCACCAGCGGCAACGACTTGACGTCGGATGCCTGGAACACCTACGACGCACGTTTCGGTCCCGTGGTGCAGGGAACTAACAAGAACTGTCCTGCAGTTGAGGCTTTGTGGGATGAAATGTATTTCGGTATCGCTTCGTGTAACACCATCATTGCCAAAGCCGCGAGTGTTATCGACGATCCCGACCTCCGCGACCGTTGCTTGGCTCATGCTCACTTCCTGCGCGGATACAATTACTATCGTCTGACGGCTCAGTACGGCCGTCCTGTGCTCCAGCTGGAGCCGGCTTCTGGCGTTATCCGCAATTTCAAGCAGGCAACTGAGGAAGAGGCCTGGGCACAGGTCATTTATGACTTCCGTCAGGCCTACAAGCTGTTCAAGGGTGAGGAATTCACCTATGGCAAAGGCGTGACCTGGACAAAGGCTACGGCAGCCCACTTTCTGGCTAAGGCATTGCTGTTCCGCGCTTCTGAGCGTTGCGACGGCTTCAACGCCAGCACCAAGGAAGCCGACTTGAACGAGGCTATCGAGTGCTGTAACTATGTCATCGGCGCCCGTCAGCTGGCTTCGAACTACAGCGATCTCTATGCCAACTGGACTGGTACCGACTGCGCAACTGAGGAACAGAGCGAAATTCTGATGGAAGCAGGCTTCAATGCTACGAGTGCCGTGACTGGTCGTTTCGGCAATCAGACCTATGACGACTTCAGCCCGCAGTTCTCGAACTTCTCCAATGGTTGGGTACGCCGCGGTGTGTGGATTGGCGAGATGGACTTCCAGCGTTGCCGTCCTACGGAGTACACCTATGCTGCCTATGACCACGTGAACGACGCTCGTCTGTGGAAGACCTTCAAGACTGTCTATGGCGTGAACAACATTGCCCAGGCAGACAAGGGTGTCAAGTTGGGTGATCCCGCTGTTGTCATTATCCTGAACACCAAGGACGACCATACCTATGACGGTTACACCTTCGGTGCCAACAAGCAGGAGCCGACCTTCAAGGACGATGCCGGCCGTCTGCCAGAGTGGCATGAGGGCAAGCGCCAGACGGCTACCGGTGGCCAGTTTACATCTACGCCCGGACAATGGATTCCCAATTCGGCCATCCTTTATCAGAACGGTTCGTATGTAGCTCCGACCTTTATGACGCCGGGCTACAAGTTCAGCAACTTCTTCGCTGGCATCAACAAGACCGTTGACGGTACCCGTCAGGCTGAGAAGGGTCACTCTTCGCGCGACGTCATCATGGCTCGTGTCGGTGAGACCTATCTGATGCGTGCAGAGTGCTACGCACGTCTTGGCGACTATGTCTCGGCTAAGAAGGACATTGATGTCATCCGCGCCCGTGCACAATGGCAGAACGGTGAGAATCGCTCGTACTACGTTGACGGCTCTAAGGCTTTCGAGACCAATGGTCTGAACACAGGTACGGCTCATGACAACTACGTCAATTCCCATCTTTGGATGAACACTTACTATCTGTCGAACCCGACGATGGAAGTGACGACGGCTGCCTCTAACCTGACCAACTGGACATGGGAAAAGCTGCCCGCAGAGGACGAAGCCATTCTGGCTAAGTTGGGTGTGAGCGGACAGAAGGAGCGTGCCATCAACTTCATCCTGAATGAGCGCACCCGTGAGCTGATTGGTGAGTGGCAGCGCTGGGAGACACTCTCTCGTACGAAGACCCTCGTACCGCGTGCTAAGGCCTTCAACCCCGAGGCAGCACCGAATATTCAGGAGCGCCACCTCTATCGTCCTATCCCGCAGTCGTTCATCGACGGTCTGCTGAACGAGGACGGCTCGAACTTGACCGACGAGCAGAAGAAGGCTTGGCAGAATCCTGGCTATTAATCTGAGCTGTTTGCTGATAGCTATTAGCAAGTTTAAATAAAAAAAGGCGTGCCAAATTGTCAGTTTTGACAGTTTGGCACGTTTTTCGCTTGTCATGGGGCAGAACTTTTAATATTAAACACATACAGAATTATGAACATCAAACCATTAGCAGACCGCGTGCTGGTATTGCCCGCACCGGCAGAAGAGAAAATCGGTGGTATCATCATTCCCGATACCGCCAAGGAGAAACCCCTCCATGGAACTATTAAGGCCGTTGGCCAGGGAACAAAGGACGAGCAGATGATCCTGAAGGCAGGCGACGAAGTGCTCTATGGCAAGTATAGCGGCACGGAGCTCGAGTTCGAGGGCGAGAAGTACCTGATGATGCGTCAGAGCGACGTCTTGGCAGTCATCGAGAAATAATCGCATTTGACAATTGGACAATTTCACAATTTTACAAATTAATAGTCAAATAGTAAATAGTCAAATAGTACAATAAAATCATGGCAAAGGATATTAAATTCAATATTGAGGCTCGCGACCTGCTGAAGCAGGGCGTCGACCAGTTGGCTAACGCCGTCAAGGTGACACTCGGTCCGAAGGGCCGCAACGTGGTGATTGAGAAAAAGTTTGGTGCTCCGCAGATTACCAAGGACGGCGTGACCGTAGCCAAGGAGATTGAGTTGGAGGACAAGTTTGAGAATACCGGTGCACAGCTCGTAAAGAGTGTAGCCTCGAAGACGGGCGACGATGCCGGCGATGGTACGACGACGGCTACCATCCTGACGCAGGCTATCGTGACCGAGGGCCTGAAAAACGTGACTGCAGGCGCCAACCCCATGGACCTGAAGCGTGGTATCGACAAGGCTGTGAAGGCCGTTACCGACTTCATCGCCAAGGGTGCTGAGCAGGTGGGCGACAACTACGACAAGATTGAGCAAGTGGCTACCGTCTCTGCCAACAACGACAAGGAGATTGGCGAGTTGCTGGCTGAGGCCATGCGCAAGGTGTCGAAGGACGGCGTCATCACTATCGAGGAGTCGAAGAGCCGCGACACCCACATCGGCGTTGTCGAGGGTATGCAGTTCGACCGCGGCTACCTGAGCGCTTACTTCATGACTGACTCGGACAAGATGGAGTGCGTGATGGAGAATCCCTATATTCTCATCTACGACAAGAAGATTTCGAACATCAAGGACTTCCTGCCCATCCTGCAGCCTGCTGCCGAGAGTGGCCGTCCCTTGCTGGTGATTGCCGAGGACGTCGACTCTGAGGCTTTGACCACGCTCGTCGTGAACCGTCTGCGTGGTGGTCTGAAGATTTGTGCCGTGAAGGCTCCCGGCTTCGGCGACCGTCGCAAGGCCATGCTCGAGGACATCGCCACGCTGACTGGCGGCATCGTCATTAGCGAGGAGAAGGGTCTGAAGCTGGAGCAGGCTACGCTCGATATGCTGGGCACGTGTGACAAGGTGACAGTCTCTAAGGACAACACCACTATCGTCAATGGTGCTGGTGAGAAGCAGGCCATTCAGGACCGTATCGCTCAGATTAAGAAGGAGATTGAGAATACCACTTCTTCCTACGACAAGGAGAAGCTGCAGGAGCGTCTGGCCAAGCTGGCCGGTGGCGTGGCTGTGCTCTATGTCGGTGCCAACAGCGAGGTGGAGATGAAGGAGAAGAAGGACCGCGTCGACGACGCTCTCTGCGCTACCCGTGCTGCTATCGAGGAAGGTGTCGTTGCCGGTGGCGGCACGACCTACATCCGCGCTCAGGAGGCCCTGAACAGCGTCAAGGGCGACAATGCCGACGAGCAGACCGGTATCAACATCATCAAGCGCGCCATTGAGGAGCCGCTGCGCCAGATTGCCGTCAATGGCGGCGCTGAGGGTGCCGTTGTCGTACAGAAGGTTCGCGAGGGCAAGGCTGACTTCGGTTACAATGCCCGTACCAATGAGTACGAGGACCTGCGCAAGGCCGGTATCATCGACCCCGCCAAGGTGGCTCGCGTGGCTCTGGAGAACGCTGCCAGCATCGCCGGTATGTTCCTCACGACCGAGTGTCTCATCGTCGACAAGCCCGAGAAGGAGCCCGCGATGCCGATGGGTGGCGCACCAGGAATGGGCGGCATGATGTAGTAGAATTGTCAACTCGACATATCAAAATAGGGAGGCGGACTTTTCGGTTCGTCTCCTTTTTTTTTGTTTTTTGACTTAGGTCAAGGAAAAAGAATATCAAGCTATTGCGCGGAATTTTTTTTGTTACTAACTTTGCACCCAGAAATGAGACAACCGACTGCCGTTGAGGCAGACGATATTTTTTGATTTGTTTTAGTAGATTAGTTTTTAAGTAGTTTGTTTTTTCGAAAACGGGACGTCGAGATGATGCCCCGTTTTTTTGTCTTTAACTTCTTTAACTTCTCTAACTTCTCTAACTACCAAAAAATCCCTATCTTTGCAGTCGTATGCGAAAACTATATTTACTACTTGCCTTGTTCATCGGCACAGCCGCCTCCGGCCAGACGCAGAAGGTGGGCGACTTCATTGAGTCTACATCCTATAATCTTGATAAGAACGGCGTCAAGCGCACCCAGCAGTATTTCCCAGAGGGTGGGGCGTTTGTCTGCGAAAACGGCGTGAACCGCTTCACGCGGGCCCTCTACGGCGGCTGGACGGACTATCGCATAGAGACGTCTGACCGTCCTGTCTTCGCCATCGTAAAGAAGAACCACCAGCGCCACCTGCGTTTCCTCGTGAACGGCGTGCCCCTCGACTCGACGGACTACTGCAAGGCGTACTATGTCAACGGCCATCGGCGTTACGTGCTGCGTGACAAGCGGTGGGGCGAGCAGCAGTCGCTGGAGGTGCAGGTCGTGGCCTGTCACGACCGTGAGGGTGCCGTCTGGCTGTTCCGCGACGTGTGGTTCCGCGAGCCTGTCAGCTACGAGGCGCGGCTGTGCGAGATTGCCAATCCGAAGCTGCATCGCAATGGCGACATTGGCGCCGACAAACCCGGCGTCTTCGAGGCGGCTCCCGGCGAGCGTGGCCTGGAGCGCCACGCGTGGCAGTCGGCGGGCATGGACGACAGCCACCAGGGCTACTATAGCGACAGCTACTTCGTCATCGACAGCATCAACCGCGTGGTGAAGTTGCCGCAAAACGAGGCGCGACGGCTGATGGCCGAGGCTAACCGCTACAACATGCAGCTGGCTCAGCGCATCCGTTTCGAGACGCCCGACCCCTATATCAACACCCTGGGCAGCGCTCTGGCCTTTGCGGCCGACGGCGACTGGGACGGCAAGACGTGGCTCCACGGCTGCGTGGGCTGGCGTATGCCGCTGGCTGGTTGGCGTGCGGCTTACGTGGGCGACGTGCTGGGGTGGAACGACCGCCAGCGCTCCCACTTCGATGCCTATGCTAAGAGTCAGGTGACCGATGTCCCTGCCACCATCCCGCATCCCTCGCAGGACCCGAAGATGAACCTGGCGCGGGCGGAAAAGAAGTGGGGCACGCAGATGTACTCCAACGGCTACATCTGCCGCAACCCCGAGCGCAACGACCAGATGCACCACTACGACATGAACCTGAACTACATCGACGAGCTGCTCTGGCATTTCCAGTATGATGCCGACAAGGACTACATGCGCCAGATGTGGCCCGTCATCAAGAGCCACCTAGCGTGGGAGAAACGCAACTACGACCCCGACGGCGACCACCTCTATGATGCCTACTGCTGCATCTGGGCCTCGGACGCACTTTACTATAGCGGAGGCGCCGTAACTCACTCATCTGCTTATAATTATCGTGGCAACGAGCTGGCGGCACGTATCGCCGAAATCATCGGCGAAGACCCTCAGCCTTACCGCGACGAGGCCGAGGCTATCCTGCAGGCGATGAACGAGCGGTTGTGGCTGTCCAAGAAGGGCGTTTGGGCGGAGTATCAGGACGCTATGGGCTTGAAGCGCCTGCATGAGAGTCCCGCCGTGTGGAGCATCTACACGCCCATCGACTGCGGCGCCTGCTCACCCACTCAGGCTTTCAAGGCCGTCCGTTGGGCGAACAGCTATCTGCCTAAAATCCGCGTCGAAGATACTAAGTACAGAACCATTGCCACGTCGAACTGGATGCCTTACTCGTGGAGCATCAACAACGTGGCTGCCGCCGAGGTGATGCACATGGCGCTGGCCTATTTTGAGGCGGGCGAGGACTTCCTGGGCTATGACCTGCTGAAGGCGAACGTCATGGACCAGATGTATTACGGCCAATGTCCCGGCAACTTCGGACAGATCAGTTACTACGACGCCGCCCGAGGCGAGTGCTACCGCGACTTCGGCGACTGCATTGGCATTTCCTCGCGCACGCTCATCCAGGGCCTCTTCGGCATCGTTCCGCAGGCGCTCGACGGTCGTTGCATCATCCGTCCCGGCTTCCCTACAGGGTGGGACAGCGTGGCCATTCAGACGCCTTACCTCTCTTATGTATACACGCGCAAGGGTGGGGTGGAGCGCTACGACATCACCCAGCACTTCCGCCAGCCGCTGAAGATAGTCGTCCGCCAGAACACGGGCGATGGTCATTACATCGATACCGAGGGCACGGCCGAGGAGCATCAGGTGATAGAGCTGGAAGACCCCGGCCGCGTGCTGAGAACGGGACATCCCGTACCTGGCCGCCGTCGCAACCTAGGCCTTGGCGACACTAACCCGCTGAAACCATCCCGTCCGCAGACCATCGACCGCTACTTCAATGCCCGTGTCGACGACATCTTCAAGCAGGAGTATCTCTCGCCCCGTCCGCAGACCACGACGCTCCAGATTCCTGTCCAGGGCATCGGCGAGTGGTGTCATCCGCAGCTGACGGCCGACATCAACGACTCCGTCTTCCGCTCGCTCATCGTGAAGGACGAGATCACGCTTGCCGACATCTCCTTCCGCACGCCAAAGCAGGGGCAGAACATCGTCTATACCTCGCTCTGGGACAACTACCCCGACAGCATCGTCATTCCCCTGAAGGGAGAAGCCTCGATGGCCTACCTCTTGATGGCTGGCTCCACGAACCACATGCAGAGCCACATAGACAACGGCCTCGTCATCGTCACCTATACTGACAATTCGTCAGACACGCTCCAACTCTACAACCCCTTCAACTGGTGCCCCATCGAGCAGGACTACTACATCGACGGCAAGGCCTTCTGGACCGTCGTCTACGGCCGACCCCTACGCGTCTGCTTAGGCAAGGCAACTAAAGACGGAAAGCCCCTCGTCAGTCGCGACCTGGGCCAGGAGTTGAACATCAAGGGCGTCTACGGCCGTGAGATTCCTGGTGGTGCCGCCCAGATTCTCTCCATGCCTCTGAACCCTCAGAAACCCCTCCGCTCGCTCACCCTCCGCACCCTCTCCAACGACGTCGTCATCGGCCTCATGGCCCTCACGTTGCAGTAGAGAAATGTTAAGCTGATGAATCTGTTTTGCGTGACGGGTTGCGTTACAGTTACAGTTGTTACAGTTATAAAATAAGGGTATAGTATGTTCTATAATTGTATATAACTTATTGATATATAGATAGTTATATATAATATTAAAGAAATGGTACCCCTCAAAAAACTAACTGTAACAACTGTAACTGTAACGGCTAGATAGTTGCTGTTCCTTCTAAAAGGAAGATTATCAGCGAGTTACGAAGCATATTGAACGGCTGGTCGGCTGTTATAACCCTCGGGAAAGGGGGGAAATGAGTCAAAAAACGGGGTTTTTAGGGCTTGAAAATGGAGGAAAATGCGCTTTTTTCTGTTCTTTTGCCCTCGTTTGCGACTCACAACGCGTTCAAAATGGAGAGGCTTTTTTCACTAAAGTGGCTCTTTTCTTTTCTAAAGCGACGCTTATTCCACGAAAAGCCAGCCTTATTTCTGAAAAAGCGGCGCTTATTTTGAAATAAGCGGGACTTATCTGTAACAAGATGTCAGACCAGCAGCTCTTTCAGCGCCTGGCGGACGAGCGAGACGGTGTTGTTGACGCCGAACTTGGCGAGCAGGCGCTTGCGGTACCAGTTGACGGTCTCGGTGCTGAGGTTCAGCTGGGCGGCAATCTGGGGGTTGGTCATGCCGTCGCAGACGAGGCGGAGGATGCTCTGCTCGACGGCGGTGAGGCTGACGGCCTGTGCGGCTCCCTGGCGGAGGATGGTCTCGGCCTCGGCGCTGATGTAGCGGCGTCCCTGC
>Ga0310694_10001870_pt1 | contig 22723 bp, 13 predicted proteins | sample 174DNAGHGhighgp2_FD_203884 | JGI IMG/M metagenome (GOLD analysis project Ga0310694, IMG submission 203884) | Sheep rumen microbial communities from Palmerston North, Manawatu-Wanganui, New Zealand - 1742 DNA GHGhigh gp2 (v2) (version 2) | ecosystem: Host-associated > Mammals > Digestive system... | reverse complement strand
GTGGGCGCCCTGCAGGACGTGCACTTCGACGCCGCCCTGGAGTACATCTCCCCCAAGGCCACCGAGAGCGGCGGCACCAACCTCTTCGAAATCAAGGCTTCCGTGAAAGTGCCTGCCGACGTAACCATCCGCAGCGGCTACAGCGCCAACGCAGAGATCGTGCTCCAGGAAGCCCGGGACGTGGTCATCATCCCCGAAAGCGCCATCCAGTGGGAGGGCGACAAGACCTTCGTGTACGTATCCGGGGCCGATGACTGGGAAAAGCGCAGAGTAGAGACCGGCATCTCCGACGGCGTGAACATCGAGGTCAAGAGCGGCCTTGCCCCCGGCGAGAAAGTGAGAGGACCGCAGATTATCACCACCCAGAAGAAGTAAGCCATGATAGCAACCCTCATCGCAGCAGTGCTGCTGCAGGCGCCCGTGGACAGCCTTCCGGACCTGTCCCATCCCTGGACCCTCCGCGAGTGCACGCAGTGGGCCCTGGAGCACAACCTGAGCGTAGCCCGCCAGGAAGCCAACGTGGCCTCCAGCGAAATCAGCAAGAACACGGCCGACATGAGCTGGCTGCCCGCCGTGAGCGGCAGCGTGAGCGAAAACCTGAGCTTCGGCCGCGGTATCGGCGGCAACAACACCTACGACTACGGCAACTCCTCCAGCACCGGCTTCAACCTGGGCGCCAGCATGAACCTGTTCGACGGCCTGGCCACGCCCCGGCGCATGGAGCTGGCCAAACTGAACCTGGAGGCCGCCACCGAAGACCTGGCCAAGGCCCGGGACGACATCCGCGTCCAGGTGGCCCAGGCCTATGTCCAGATCCTGTACAATTACGAGATTGCCGATGTGGCCCGCCACCAGCTCGCCATCGACTCCCTGCAGGTGGTGCGCCTGGAAGGCCTCTATGCCACCGGCAAGGCATCGGCCGCCGAAGTATCCCAGCAGAAGGCTTCCCTGGCCCAGAGCCAGGTAACCCTGGTGCAGGCGCAGAGCAACGTGCGCACGTCCCTGCTGTCCCTGGCCCAGTTGCTGGAACTGCCCGGCTGGGAGGCGTTTTCCGTGGTGCGGCCGGCGGTGGAAATGTCCTCGGTCCTGCTGGGCCGCCCGGACGACATCTATGCCGACGCCCTGGCCGTAAGGCCGGAAATCCGGGCCGAGCAGCTGCGTCTGGAAGGCGCCGGGAAGCAGGTGCAGATTGCCCAGGCCTCCTACTACCCTTCCCTGTCGCTGTCCGGCGGCTTGGGCACCAATTACTACTCCACCTTCGGGACACAGGGTTTCTGGGACCAGCTGAACACCAACTTCAGCCAGTACGTAGGGCTGTCCCTGAACATTCCCATCTTCAGCCGCTTCTCCATCCGGAACCAGGTACGGTCGGCCAAAGTGCAGCAGCAGGCCCAGCAAATCCAGCTGCGCAGCGTCCGCCAGGCCCTGTACAAGGAAATCCAGCAGGCCTGGAACGCGGCCGTCACCGCCCAGGCCAAGTACGAAGCCTCCCGCCAGGCCGCCCTGGCCGCACAGGACGCCTTCGTGCTCATGCAGGCCAAATACGAAAACGGGAAAGCCACCCTCACGGAGTTCAACGAGTCCCGCAGCCGTCTGGTCAAGGCCCAGTCGGACGCCGTGCAGGCCACCTACGAATATCTGTTCCAGACCCGTCTGGTGGAGTTTTACCGCGGCGGTTCCCTGGAGTTTTAGCCTATGGACAGGAAAGAACTGGAAATCATGGCCCCGGCGGGGAATTTCGGCTGCCTGCTTGCCGCTATCGAAGGCGGAGCGGACTCCGTGTACTTCGGCATCGGCCACCTGAATATGCGTTCGCATTCCGCGAACAACTTCGGCAAGGAGGACCTGCCGGAGATCATCCGCATCTGCCGCGCCTATGGCGTCAAAGCCTATATGACGCTGAACATCACCCTGTACGGGGAAGACCTGCAGCCGGCCTATGACACCCTGGACGCCGCCAAAGAGGCCGGGGTGGACGCCATCATCGCCTCCGACATGGCGGCCATCCTGTACTGCCGGAAGATCGGCCTGGAAGTGCACATTTCCACCCAGCTGAGCATCTCCAACATCGAGGCCCTGAAGTTCTATGCCCAGTTTGCCGATGTCGTGGTCCTGGCCCGGGAACTGGACCTCGGGCAGGTGAAAGCCATCCACGAGGCCATTGTCCGGGAGCAGGTGAAAGGGCCGTCCGGAGCGCTGGTGCGCATCGAGATGTTCGCCCACGGAGCCTTCTGCATGGCCGTTTCCGGCAAGTGTTACCTGTCCCTGGCCGCCTACGGGGAAAGCGCCAACCGGGGCAACTGCCTGCAGGCCTGCCGGCGCGGTTACCTCCTCACGGACTACGAGACCGGCGACGCCATCCACGTAGACAACAAGTACCTGATGTCGCCCAAGGACCTGTGCACCATCGGCTTCCTGGACAAGTTCGTGGAGGCCGGCGTGAAGGTGTTCAAGATCGAAGGTCGCGCCCGCAGCGCCGACTACGTGAAAATCACCGCCCAGTGCTACCGGAAGGCGGCCGATGCCGTGGCCGACGGCACCTATACGCCCGCGTGGGGCGCGTCCCTGCAGCAAGACCTGGCCCAGGTGTTCAACCGCGGTTTCTGGGACGGCTATTACCTGGGGGCAAAGATGGGCGAATGGAGCGCCAAATACGGCAGCAGCGCCACCCGCACCAAGGTGTATGTAGGCCAGGTGACCAACTGGTTCGGCCGCTTGAACGTGGCCGAAATCCAGGTGGACGCCACCCCCCTCCACAAGGGGGACGAACTGCTTTTCATCGGCCACAAGACCGGCATCCTGGAAATGAAGGTGGAAGACCTCCGCGTCGATTATCTGCCCGCCGATACGGCCCCCCAGGGCATCCGCTGCTCCGTAGCGGTCCCTGTTGGCCAAATGCCCGTAGACCGGGTGAATGACGACGCAGAAAGCGGCGGGCGTCTGCACCCCCGCCGCGGCGACAAAGTCTTTATATGGAAATAGCCGGCTGTTCCAGCGCCCTCCGCAGCTGCTCGTCGTAACGGATGCGCACCTTGATGCCGGCTTCCTGGAAGTAGTAACGGACCACGATTTCCTCTTCGATGAAGGGGATGATTTCGTCTTTTTTCAGGCGAAGGAAGGTTTCCTTGTCCATATCCAGCGACTTCTGCAGGGCATCCAGTTCCCCGCCCATGGCCTCGGTGAGGCCGTCTTCGGCCAGGGATTTCTTCATCTCGTCAAAGAGGGCGCGGGCCGACGAACGGTAGTCGAACTCCTTGTCTTTGGCGAAGGCGATAAAGTCTTCGTACTCCGTGAAATGGAAGTCGTCCACGGCGGGGATTTCCGCGTGACGGCGCACGAATTCCAGCGCATACTGCTCCAGGATGCCGCTGTACACCAGCGAATAGGTGAGGCGGGAATAGCGGTGGGCCTTGACCTCGAAGTCCGGGGTGATGCCGCCGCCGTCCTTCACCGTGCGTCCGTGGGCGGTGGTGAAGCTGTGCGTGAGGGAATCGGCGATGTGTCCCACGCTGCCGTCTTCGTTGCGGTGGGAATAGTCGATGGCCTGGACGCAGCGGCCCGAAGGCGTATAATATTTGGCGGTGGTGAGCTTGAGCTGGCCGTTGTAGGGCAGCGGGCGGATGCTCTGCACCAGCCCTTTGCCGAAGGTGCGCGTGCCCACGATGGTGGCGCGGTCGTAGTCCTGCAGGGCGCCGGAAACGATCTCCGAGGCCGATGCGCTGCCGCTGTCTACCAGCACCAGCAGGGGAATTTCCAGGTCTACCGGATCGTTTTTGGTCTTGTAGACGGCCTCCGACCCGGCCTCACGGCCCTTGGCGGTGACCACGACGGAACCCTTGGGCACAAAGAGGGAGACAATGTTCACGGCCTCGTTCATCAGGCCGCCCCCGTTGCCGCGGAGGTCCAGCACCAGGCGCTGCATGCCCTGGGCCCGGAGGGTATGGTAGGCGTCGCGGATGCCCTGGCCCACGCCGTCCGTGAATTTGTCCAGCAGCACGTAACCGTCTTTTTCGTTGAGCATGCCCACATAGGAGAGGGAGGGCAGGACGATGCGCTCCCGCACCACGGGCAGGTCGATCACGTCACCGGCCTTCCAGCCGTCTCCGTCGCGGAGTTTCTTCACGCGGAACAGGACCGTGGTGCCGGGCTTTCCCCGCATGCGGTCGCTGCTTTCCTGACTGGTGAGCCCGTGGGTGCTCACGCCGTCCACGCTCTCGATTTCGTCGCCGCAGCGCAGTCCGGCCTTGGCCGCCGGGGAGTTGGCATAGGGCTCGTTGATGATGACGTTGCCGTCCGGGTCCGGCTTATAGATGATGGCGCCGATGCCGCCGTAGGTGTTGCTGAGCATCATCTGGAAGTCTTCCTGCTCCTCTTCCGGAACATAGACGGTATAGGGATCCAGCGCTTCCAGCATGGCATTCACGGCCGCCCGTTCGATGCGGCCCACCTCCAGGGAGTCCACATAGGACCTGTTCAGCTCCTTCAGGATGGCATTCTGCACCTCCACCCACTTGCCCAGGGTGAAACTCTTGGACTGCGCCGATGCGCTCACACAAATGGCCGCCGCGGCAGCCAGGATAAGGACGATTCGTTTCATGACGGGGCAAAGTTACAAAAATTATGCTAATGCGGACCATGGGGAATATCGGCAAAAATGCGTATATTTGTGAGCTAAGCCCATTGCCATGATTGCAGAGAAAACCATCGACCAGGCCATCCAGGCCCTTTTCAAAGACATCGAATTCCAGGCGCAGCCGGAAGGACTGTATGACCCGCTGCGGTACATGATTGCCATCGGCGGAAAACGCATCCGCCCCAAACTGTGCCTCACCACCTACGGGATTTACGCAGACCAGCTCACGCCGGAAATCCTGGAGCCGGCCGCCGGACTGGAGGTTTTCCACACCTTCACCCTCATCCACGACGACATCATGGACCGCAGCCCCCTACGCCGCGGACACGAAACGGTGTGGAAGAGATGGAGCGAGGACACGGCCATCCTGAGCGGCGACGTCATGTGCATCGACGCCTACAAGCGCATGGCCAAAGCCCCCGCCGCCGTGCTGCCGCAGGTGCTGCAGCTCTTCTCCAAAACGGCTTCGGAGGTGTGCGACGGCCAGCAGATGGACATGGACTTCGAAAAACGCAGCACGGTGGGCATGAACGAGTACATGCAGATGATCGGCCTCAAGACCGGCGTCCTCATCGCCTGCGCCGCCCGGCTGGGCGCCCTCATCGCCGGGGCGGATGTCCGCAGCCAGGAATGCCTGTACGAATACGGCTACTACCTGGGCCTGGCTTTCCAGGTGGCCGACGACTACCTGGACGCCTATGGAGACCAGAAGGTGTTCGGAAAGCCCATCGGCGGGGATATCCTGAACGGAAAGAAGTCCTGGCTTACCGTAAAAGCCCTGGAACTGGGGGCCGAAGGCCTGGAAGAGGCCCTGGCCGCCCCGGCGGTCTCCCCGGAGGAAAAGGCCGCCAAGATAGCCCGCGTGATGGCCATCTACGACCGTGTGGGCATTGCCGATGCCGCCCGCAAGGCCATCGGCGACCTTTCTACCCGCGCCATCTTCAAGGGCACGGACGCCGGCATGGGCGCCCACGGGCATCAGGCCCTGTCCTATTTTGCCCACGGCCTGGTGGGACGTACGGTATAGTCCTCCTGCCGGCAAAATCACTTTTTAAATTTTTTTATTAACGAAAAATTCCGTACCTTTGCGGCGGTTTTAGTTAGTAATTTGTATATGAAATTAGTATTCGCAACGGGCAACCCGGGCAAGCTCCGGGAAGCGGCAGAGATTCTGGGCGAGGGATTTGAGCTCGTTACCCCCGCAGAGATGGGCATCACGGAAGACATTCCCGAAACCGGCAACACACTCAGGGCCAACTCCATGCAGAAGGCCGACTATATTTATAAGAAAACCGGCCTGAACTGCTTTGCAGACGATTCCGGCCTGGAAGTGGACATCCTGGGCGGTGCGCCCGGCGTCCAGACGGCCCGCTACGCCGGGCCCGAAAGAGATGCCGGCGCCAACATGGACAAACTCCTCACGGAGATGGCCCGCAGGGAGAAGGAGGCCGCCATGGCCCGCACCAACGGCCTTTCCACCGGGAAAGCGTCCCGATCGGCCCGTTTCCGCACCTCCGTCACGCTCATCGTGGACGGAACGCATCTTTTCTTTGACGGCATCATGGAAGGCCACATCGCCACGGAAAAGGCCGGCGACGGCGGCTTCGGCTACGACCCCATCTTCATTCCCGAGGGCTACAGCCAGACCAACGCCCAGCTGGGAGAAGAGGTGAAAAACCGCATCTCCCACCGCTACAAGGCCCTCAAGGCCATGGCCGACTACCTGAAAGGCCAATGACGCCGGTCTGTACAGAACTCATCGTCCTGGCCACCACCAAGGTGGGAGACAACGCGATGGTGGTGCACACCCTGTCGCGGGAATGGGGCCGCCGGGGCTTCCTGGTGCGCAGCGCCAAAAAGGCCGGCACGGCCCTCTTCCTTCCCCTGAACATCCTGGAGGCCGATGTCCTCGAAAACCCCAGAAGCGAACTCTGGACCCTCAGGAACATCGTCCTCAAAGATGCCCTGACCGGCATCCGGGGCAACCTGCACAAGAACACCATGACCCTGTTCCTGTCCGAGGTCCTGTACCGGACCATCCGGGACGGGGCGAATGAGGACGGTCTGTACGACTGGTGCGTCAAAAGCATCCTTACCCTCAACGCCCTGGAAAGCGATTTTTCCAATTTTCACATCCGCTTTCTCCTGGAACTTGCCGGCGCCCTGGGCTTCCGCCCCGGCTTCGACGACATCGCGCCCTTCGCCCGGGAACATCTCCAGCCCATGAAGGAGCTCCTGAACGCCTCGTTTTCCGAGTCCCTCGTCATTCCGCTGAGCGGCAGCACCCGGAACGCCCTGTGCGAGGAACTGCTCCAGTACCTTTCCTATCACACGGAAAGCAACATCCAAGTTAAATCTTTGCAGGTATTACGGGAATTGTACCAATAATTTCGTACATTTGCCCCATTAATCTGAATCAAAATGAAACTCGGTAAACCGCGCCGTTCTACGGTGGAAGCGCTGGTCTTCCTCACCCTCCTCATCCTGGTCTTCGGCCTGCTGGGCCACCGCATGGGAGGCGGCAACATGCTCAAGACCGTGATGAACACGGCCCACGACCTGCTGCTCAACACGGTATTCTATCTGATGGGCATCACGGTGCTCACCGGCGCCTTGTCCAAACTGATGGCGGAATTCGGCGTGGTTTCCCTGCTGGAACGCTTCCTGCGTCCGCTCATGAAGCCGCTGTACAACCTTCCCGGCGTTGCCGCCCTGGGCGCCCTCATGACCTTCCTGTCGGACAACCCGGCCATCATCGCCCTGTCCAAGGACAAACAGTTCAGCTCCTACTTCAAGAAATACCAGCTCCTGTCGCTCACCAATTTCGGCACGGCTTTCGGCATGGGCTTCGTGGTCATCATCACCATGATCGGCTACGGCCAGCTCTCCGCCGCCATGGTGGGCCTTTTCGGGGCCTTCTGCGGGTCTGTCATCAGCACCCGCATCATGCAGCGCAGCTGCCTGAAGGCCTACCCGGACCTGGACACGCCCGTTCAGGACAAACTGGCAGAGGACATCAAAGTAGAAGATAAGGAAGAGGAAGACCCTTCGCAGAAGGGCTATTTCATGCGTTTCCTGAACGCCATCCTGGATGGCGGTAAGAACGGTGTGGAACTGGGCCTGCAGATTATCCCGGGCGTCCTCATCATCACCACCGCCGTCATCATGCTCACCTTCGGCGCCGGCCCTTCCGGCGTGTACGACGGTTCGTCTTCCCAGGGTGTTCCCGTACTGCCCTGGCTGGCCGAAAAGATCCACTGGGTGTTCGAATGGCTCTTCGGTTTCCGGCAGATGGAACTCATCGCCTTCCCCATGACCGCCCTGGGCGCCGTGGGGGCCGCCCTGGGCCTGCTTCCCACCTTCAACGCCGCCGGCATCCTGGACGGGAACGCCATCGCCGTTTTCACGGCCATCGGCATGTGCTGGAGCGGCTTCCTGTCCACCCACACCGCCATGCTGGACAGCCTGGGTTACCGGAAAGTCATTTCCAAAGCCATCGGCGCCCATGCCGTCGCCGGCCTGTGCGCGGGTATCATCGCCCACTTCCTATATCTATTAGTCTCGCTCATCTAGTATGTCCCGCAGAAAGAACAGTCCCAACCGCAAGAACCACAAGAATAAACGTATCGTCCCCGAATTCGAGGGGAGAGTCCAGATGTCCCGGGAAGGCTTTGCCTTCGTACGGGTAGAAGGCCAGGAAGAAGACATCTTTGTCAAAGCCACCAAAACGCGGGGCGCTTTGCACGGAGACCTGGTGCGGGTGGCTGTCACGCAGGAGAAAGACGGGCAGGCCCGGCGCCGGAGCGGGGAAATCATCGCCATCCTGGAACGGTCGGCCAAGCCCTTCGTGGGCATCCTGCACATCGTGGGCAAGCAGGCCTGGGTGCTCATGAGTTCCAAGACCATGCCCTACGACATTTCCGTGCCGGTGCCGGAAGGCGGACAGCGCGGCATGAAGGTGGCCGCGGTGGTGGACGGCTGGGAACGCGGAGAGCTCAATCCCCACGGCCATGTGGTGGACGTGCTGGGCATGCCCGGAGAGAACGAGACCGAGATGCATGCCATCCTGGCGGAATTCGGCCTGCCGTACCGCTTCGACAAGAAGGTGGAAAATGCGGCCGACGGCATCTCCGAAGAGATTACGGACCAGGACCGCGCCCACCGGCGGGACTTCCGCCAGGTGCTCACCTTCACCATCGACCCCACCGATGCCAAGGACTTTGACGACGCCATCAGCTTCCGCAAGCTGGAAAACGGAAACTACGAAGTGGGCGTGCACATTGCCGATGTAAGCTACTACGTAAAGCCCGACAGCCCCGTGGACAAAGAGGCGCAGGAGCGCGGAACCTCCGTCTATCTGGTAGACCGCACCGTGCCCATGCTGCCGGAAAAGCTGTCCAACAAGCTGTGTTCCCTGCGCCCCGGTGAGGAAAAACTCACTTTCAGCGCCGTTTTCGAGATTACGCCGCAGGCCAAGGTGTTCAACCCCTGGTTCGGTCGCACCCATATCATCTCCGACTACCGCTTCGACTACGAGGGTGCGCAGGCCATCATCGACGCCGGTCCCGCCGCCCTGGAGCAGGAGTTCGGCGCCGGCACGGAATGCGGGATAGTCCCCGCCGATGTCAAGGAAGCCATCCTCACCCTGAACGACCTGGCCCTGAAGCTGCGGAGACAACGCTTCAAGAACGGGGCCGTGAACTTCGAGCGCCCGGAAATGAAAGTGGAAGTGGACGAGACGGGGAAACCCGTGGGCGTGCACCAGAAGTTCTCCAAGGAGGCCAACTGGCTCATCGAGGAGTTCATGCTGCTGGCCAACCGCAACGTGGCCGAATATGTGGCCACCGGCGGCAAGATGGGCGGCCGTGCCCTGGCCAAAGCCAAGACCTTCGTCTACCGCGTGCACGACGAACCCAATATGGAAAAACTGAGCGGCCTCCGGGATTTTGCCGGGCATTTCGGCTACAAGATGGGCGCGCTGGAAGGCGGCCGGGATGTGGCCCGGGAACTGAATACCCTCATGGAGGACGCCAAGGGCAAACCGGAGCTGGCCGCCATCCAGATCCTGGCCCTGCGCAGCATGGCCAAGGCCTGCTATTCCATTGACAACATCGGCCACTACGGCCTGGCGTTCCGCTTCTATACCCACTTCACATCGCCCATCCGCCGCTATCCGGACCTGATGGTGCACCGGCTGCTGGCGCAGTACCTCGCCGGCGGAGACTCGGCATCGGCCGACTATTATGCCGCCCAGTGCAAGCACGCCTCCGAACGGGAGGTAGTGGCGGCCGAAGCCGAGCGCGAGAGCATCAAGTACAAGATGGTGGAATTCATGCAGGACAAGGTGGGACAGGAGTTTGACGGCACCGTTTCCGGGGTCACGGAATGGGGTATCTACGTAGAGGTGGAACCCACCAAGATCGAAGGCATGATTCCCTACCGCACCATCCGCAGCGACTTTTTCATCTACGACGAAGACCACTACCGGGCCGTGGGCCGGCGGACCCGCCGGGTCATCCGTCTGGGAGACCCGCTGCGCATCCGCGTCAAAGCCACCTCCCTGGAGCAGAAACTGCTGGATTACGAGCTGGTGGAGGACATCCCCGAGGCGTCTCAGGCGCAGGAGGGGACGTATGCGCAGGAGGGGGCATATGCGCAGGAGGCGGACAGCCCCGAGGCCGACATGGAACGGGCCATGGCCCTCCATGAGCGCAAACCCCGCCCCCGCCGCAAACGGAAATAGCCCTGCCGCCATCGGCCGCCCCGCACCCTGTAACGCACTTTTGGCCGTTTTCCGCGTAATACGTTGCATCGGCCTGCACCCTGTAACGCACTTTTGGCCGTTTTTCGCGTAACACGTTGCATCGGCCCGCACCCTGTAACGCACTTTTGGGCGTTTTTCGCGTAACACGTCTCCTTCCCCGGCACCGAACAAAAATACGACTCCGGGCCTGGCATGTGAACAAAAATGCTTAACTTTGTTCCCGCAATTATGAACACTCCGCTAAAACCATTTACCTACCTGATGGCCGTCCTGGCTGCCGTTATGCTCACGACAGCCTGTCATGAAAAGACGCCCGCCTACAAAAACGCCTCCCTGGGCGCAGAGGAAAGGGCCGATGACCTTATCGGCCGCATGACCCTGGAAGAGAAACTGGGGCAGCTCCTGTGCCCGTTGGGCTGGCCCATGTACGAAAAAGTTCAGATCCCCGGTCAAGCCGGGGATGACAGCAACGCCATGACCGGGGATGATAGCAACGTCATGGCCGGGGATGACCGGCCATCTTGCGAAGTGCGCATCTCCGATGCCTACCGGGACTTTATCCAAAAACAGCACGGCGGCATGCTCTGGGCCACTTTCCGGGCCGATCCCTGGACCCGCAAGACCCTGGAGACGGGCCTGGACCCGCAGCTCGCCGCCCAGGCCTACAACGCCCTGCAGCACTATGCCGTGGATTCTACCCGCCTGGGTATTCCCGTCATCCTGGCCGAGGAAGCCCCGCACGGGCACATGGCCATCGGCACGACCGTATTCCCTACTTCCATCGGCCTGGCGGCCACCTGGGACACGGAACTCATCCAGGAAGTGGGCTCGGTGATTGGCGGTGAGCTCCTGGCGCAGGGCGGCAGCATCGGCTACGGTCCGGTGATCGACCTCAGCCGCGAGCCCCGCTGGTCCCGCGTGGAAGAGACCTACGGGGAAGACATGTACCTGACCGCAGAGATGGCATCGGCCATGGTCCGGGGCACTTCCGGGAAGGGGGTCATCTCCACCCTGAAGCACTTCGTGGCCTATGGCATTCCGGAAGGCGGGCACAACGGGAGTCCCAGCCACATCGGCCCGCGGGACCTGGAAGAGAATGTACTGCCCACCTTCCAGGCGGCCATCGACAACGGCGCCCTGAGCGTCATGACCAGCTACAACACCATCGACGGCATCCCCTCCACCTGCAACGAGGCCCTGCTCACGGGCGTGCTGCGGGACCGCTGGGACTTCCGCGGGTTCGTGGTCAGCGACCTGGAGAGCATCGACGGCATCTCCGGCAGCCACCACGTGGCCGCCACCAAGCAGGAAGCCGGGGAGATGGCCATCCGCGCCGGGGTGGACGTAGACCTCGGGGCCAACTGCTTCTCCCTCCTCAAGGAATCGGTGGAGAGCGGCCGCGTGAGCATGCAGGTGATTGACCGCGCGGTGAAGCGGGTGCTGCTGAGAAAGTTCGAGGCCGGGCTCTTCGACCATCCTTTCCTGCCGGAAGGATCGGCGGCCGATGTCCGCAGCGCCGCCAACCTGGAAGTAGCCGCCCAGGCTGCCCGGGAAAGCGTTACGCTCCTGAAAAACAACGGTCTGCTGCCCCTCAGGGCCGGCCTTCGCATTGCACTGGTAGGGCCCAACGCCGACAACATGTACAACCAGCTGGGAGACTACACCGCCCCGCAGGACCCGGACCACGTGACCACCATGCTGGAAGGCCTGCGGGAGGCCGGAGCCGCCGTCACCTACGTGAAAGGCTGCGCCGTCCGGGACACCCGCTCGGAAAATATCGCCCAGGCGGTGCAGGCTGCCCGCCGCGCCGATGTGGTGGTGGCCGTGGTGGGCGGATCGTCGGCCCGCGATTTCCGCACCAAATACATTGACACCGGCGCCGCGGTGGTAGAGGCCGATGCCGTCTCCGACATGGAGGCCGGCGAAGGCTTCGACCGCAGCACCCTGGACCTGCTGGGCCTGCAACTGCCTATGCTGGAACAACTGAAAGCCACGGGCAAGCCCCTGGTGGTGGTCTATATCGAAGGCCGGCCGCTGAACAAGAACTGGGCGGCGCAGCATGCCGATGCCCTCCTCACCCTCTGGTACCCCGGCGGCGAAGGCGGCAAGGCCCTTGCCGATGTCCTGCTGGGCCGCTGCAATCCGGCCGGAAGGCTGCCGGTGAGCGTTCCCCGCAGCGTAGGCCAGCTTCCCGTGTACTACAACCGCAAAGTTCCCTACAGCCACGACTACGTGGAGGAAAGCGCCCAGCCGCTGTTTCCCTTCGGCTTCGGTCTCAGCTATACCACCTTCGAATACAGCAACCTGCAGGTGAGCGGCGCCGTACCGGATTCCGTCCGGGTGTCGGTGGACATTACCAATACCGGCAGCCTGGCCGGCGACGAAGTGGTTCAGGTGTATCTGCGGGACCTGGTGGCCTCCACGGCCCGGCCCCGCAAGCAACTGTGCGCCTTCCGGAGAGTGAAAGGCATCGGCCCGGGACAGAAGGTGACCGTAACGCTTCCCCTCCGGCGCAGCGCCTTCGAAGTGGTGAATCCGGCCATGGAACGCGTGGTGGAACCCGGCGAGTTTGAGATCCAGGTGGGGGCCTCTTCCGATGACATCCGACAGACGTTTTTGTTAAAGTACTGATAATAAGCAAATTACGAAAAGTTCTCCCGACATTTTGACCGGGAGAAAAAGTTGCAACTAATTGATTATTAAGTATATGAGTTTTACAGCACTCCTTCTTCTTACCGCCCTCCCGTACTGGCAGGACATGCAGGTCACCTCTGTGAACGCCAACACCAAGCGGACGGAAGTCATTTACTATGCCAGCCGCGAAGATGCCCTTTCCAAGGGCTTCCGCGAAAGCGAGAACTACCTGAGCCTGAACGGAGAATGGGACTTCAAGTACTTCGAGGATCATCGGGAGATGCCCGGTCAGGCCGGGCATGACGAAGCGGCCGGGACGGGCGAAGCGGCCGTCATGGCCGGCTTGACCGGCCATCTGAACTGGGACAGGATCCGGGTGCCGGGGAACTGGGAGGTGCAGGGATGGGGCACGCCCATCTATACCAACATCCCCTACGACTTCTGGCCGTCCAACCCCCAGCCGCCCAGGCTGCCGGAAAGCGTTCCGGCCGCCCTGTACCACAGGAGCTTCACCGTGCCCGCCGGCTGGAACGGACGGGAGGTGTACCTGAACCTGTGCGGCAGCAAGAGCGGCACCTACGTGTATGTGAACGGGCAGGAGATAGGCTACTGCGAAGACTCCAAGAACCTGGCCCGTTTCCGCATCACGGAGGCCCTGAAGGAAGGAAGCAATGAACTCCTGCTCAAGATTTTCCGTTACACCACCGCCTCGTTCGTAGAGGACCAGGACTTCTGGCGCCTCTCCGGACAGGAGCGCGACGTGTACCTGTCCAGCGAAGTGAAGGACAGCGGCTTTGACTTTACCGTTGTGTCTACCCTCACCCCGGACCTGGCTACGGGCGTTTTCAAACTGAAGATGCGCTCCACCGCGCCCACCGAGGTGGCTTATGAACTGCTGGACCAGGACGGGACGGCCGTGGCCGATGCCGTGCTCGAATTCAGCGGAGAGATGGCCAGCGTTACCGACAGCATTCCCGCCGTGCGGCGGTGGACGGCCGAAACCCCGCAGCTGTACACCCTGCTGCTGAAAGTCAACGGGGAATACACCCGCTTCCACGTGGGTTTCCGCCGCCTGGAGATAGCCACGGTAAAAGACGGGGACCGGGACGTGAAAGCCTTCCTGGTCAACGGGCAGCCCGTGAAATTCAAGGGCGTGAACCTGCACGAGCACAACCCTTACACCGGCCATTACGTTACCCGGGAGAACCTCCTGGAAGACCTCACCCTCATGAAACTGGCCAACATCAACGCCATCCGTACCTGCCACTATCCCCAGCCGCGGGAATTCTACGAGCTGTGCGACTCCCTGGGCTTCTATGTGTATGACGAGGCCAACATCGAGACCCACGCCATGGGATACAGCCTGGACAAGACCCTGGGCAACAATCCCGCCTGGCTGGCCAAGCACATCGACCGCACGGAAAACATGTACTACCGCACGGCCAACTACCCCTGCGTCACCCTCCTGTCCCTGGGTAACGAAGCCGGCAATGGCGTCAATTTCTACGAAACCTACAAGCTCCTGAAGAAGCTGGACCAGGACGGCCAGAACCGCCCCGTGGTGTACGAACGCGCCGAATATGAATGGAATACGGACGTCATCAACCCCATGTATCCCAATGCCGACTGGTTCAGGAAGATGGGAGAGACCTACAATGACCGCCCCGTCATCCCCTGCGAATACGCCCACGCCATGGGCAATTCCACCGGCTCCCTGGACTGGCAGTGGAAGTACATCTATGCCCACCCGCACCTGCAGGGCGGTTTTATCTGGGACTGGGTGGACCAGGGCCTCTACGACAAGGAACGCGTGTGGACTTACGGCGGAGACTATGGAGAGAACGCCCCCTCGGACGGCAATTTCAACTGCAACGGCATCGTGAATCCGGACCGGGACCCGCATCCCGGCTACTATGAGGTCAAGCACGTCTATCAGGACGTGAGCATCACCCCCGTAGATGCCGAAAAGGGTCTTTTCCAGATCTTCAACCGCCACTATTTCACGGATTTGAGCCCCTACACCGTCACGTACTGGGTAGAGCGCAACGGCAAACGGCCTTTCTGGTGGCTTCGGCATAAGATCAGCTTCCGCACCGCCCCCCAGACGGCCGAGGAGTTCAAGGTGAAGCTGCCGCGCATGAAAAAGGCCGGCGAATACCGCATCTTCTTCGAGGTAAGCACCGCCCAGGCCCTGCCGCTGGTGGCCAAAGGCAGCATCCTGGCCTGCGACGAGGCCCTGATCAAAGACACATCGGCCAAGACCGTCCGCGAAGTGAAAGGCCAGGTGGAGCTCACCGACGGCGACACCCAGCTGGTGGTGCGCAGCAGCCGCGCCGAACTGGTCTTTGACAAGGCCGACGGCTACGTAAAGAGCTGGAAGGTAGACGGCAAAGACGTGGTGGACCCGTCCTTCGGCCTGCGTCCCAACTACTGGCGCGCCCCCGTGGACAACGACTACGGCAGCGGCGAACCCCTGCGCTCCCTTGCCTACAAGCATCCCGAGAAGCCCGTCCTGGTGAATGCGGAAAAGCGCGCTGACGGCAGCGTGGCCATCCGCCTCACGGGCAAGGGCGTCCGCAAGAGCGAAGTCTATACCTTCTATGCCGACGGTTCCCTGAAACTGGAAGTGAGCACCGAACCCACCGGTCCGCTGGACCTGGACTTCTGGCACCGGGTGATGATCCCGCGCCTGGGCTTCCGCTTCCGCGTGGCCGACGAGGCATTCCGCTACTTCGGCCGCGGTCCGATAGAGAACTACTGGGACCGGAACAGCGGCACTTTCAAGCGCATCTGGGAAAGCACGGCATCGGCCGAATGCTATCCCTACGTGCGTCCCCAGGAGACCGGCCACCACACGGAGGTGTCCTGGCTGGGCGTGGGCGGAATGGCCATCATCGGCGGGGAGCCTTTCGAATTCAACGTGCTGCGCCAGCGTGTGGAAGACCTGGACGCCGAAGAAGCGGTGAACTTCCCCTACCAGTGGACCAACACCACCCCGGACCAGGACCACTCCCCGGAACTGGGGCAGAACCGGATGCGCCGCCAGACCCATATCTGCGACATTCCCGTCCAGCCCTTCACGGAGGTTTGCCTGGACTACCGGCAAAGCGGCGTAGGCGGATTTGACAGCTGGGGCAACCGCCCGGAACCCGCCCGCATGCTCTGGGCCGACCAAAGCTACAGCTACAGCTTCCTCCTCATCCCCGGCATGAAACCCGAAAAAGCCAACAACTACTCACTATGAAGCATTTACTGGCATCGATGGCCGTCCTGATGGCCATCGGCTGCGCACAAGACCCGGGAGCACCGGCGCCGTTCGGGGCCGTTCCCACGGAGGGGCAGGTGGCCTGGCAGCGCCAGGAACTCCTGATGTTCTACCACTTCGGGCAAGCCACGTTCTCGGGCTGGGACGGCGAGAACCCCAGTTGCAACGGCCAGGCCTGGAGCGAGGACTTGCTGCTGAACAACTACAAACCCGGCACCCTGGACGTGGACCAGTGGGTGAAAGTGGCGGCCGACAACGGCTTCCGGGAGGTCATCCTCACCGCCAAGCATCACGACGGATTCTGCCTCTGGGACAACCCGGAGAGCACCTCCGACGTAGCCAACGGGAATTGTTCCAACCACACCGACGTGGTGCAGGCCATCCGCGACGCCTGCAACCGATACGGAGTGAACATGGGCATCTACCTTTCGCCCTGGGACCGGATGATCGAGGCCGAAGGCGTGGCCTCCGACGTGTATGAGCAGCGCTACAGGAAGGCCGTGAAGGACCTGATGACCCGCTACGCGCCCGTAGTGGAATTCTGGTTTGACGGCAATCACGCCGGCCAATTTGACTGGCCCCGGATGAACCGCGCAGTGCTGGAGGAGAATCCCCAGTGCGTCATCTTCTCTGACGGCGGTCCCGGCTGCCGCTGGGCTGGCAACGAGAACGGCATGGCCGGCGAAACCAACTGGAGCACCCTGGACCTCCGGGGAAGGGGCATCACGCCCGGCAAGGCCGGTGAAGGCTACGAAACCTTCCTGGCACAGGGAGATCGGGGGGCCGATGCCTGGGTTCCGACCGAATGCGACTTCTCCATCCAGGACATCGGAGACCCGGACGGCTGGTTCTACGACCCCACAGACCGCGTCAAGAGCGCCGCGGAGCTCCTGGACATCTACTATCAGAGCGTCGGCCGCAACGGCGTTTTCCTGATGAATGTCCCCCCGTCCCCGGACGGGGTCATCGGAGAGAAGGAAAAGGCGGTGATTGAGGATTTTACCGCCATGCGGAAGGCCGTTTTCCAGGACAACCTGGCCCGGGGCGCCCAGGCCTGTGCCAGCAGCGTCCGCGGGAATTATACCCGGGGATATGGCGCCCAGAACCTCCTGGACGGCCACTACGACAGCTACTTCGCCACCGACGACAGCGTCCTGACCGCAGACATAGAGCTGGCCCTGGACGGCAGCAAGACCTTCAACCGCGTCGTGCTCCAGGAGTACATTCCCCTGGGACAGCGCGTGGAACGCTTCACCATCCAATACCGGAAAGACGGCCGCTGGACCGACTGGGCAGAAGGAACCACCATCGGCCACAAGCGTATCCTGCTGGGGCCGGCCGTCACCACCGATGCCGTCCGCATCGTCATCGGCCAGGCCCTTGCCTGTCCTGTGCTCAACGAAGCGGGACTGTACTACGATCCTTTTTGATGACCCTGCCGACAAACATGAAAACTTCATTGAACACCCTGTTTACCATGGCGGCGCTGGCCGTCACCCTCTGTCAGTGCGCCCCCAAAGACAGCCCCGGGACCCCGGGGGACCTCACGGTGCCTGTCACCGGTGTCAGCCTCAGCCGCACGGAACTCTCGCTGCAGGAGGGAGACCACTTCAAACTGGTGGCGCGCGTAGAACCCGCCACGGCTACCAACCAGGCGGTTCACTGGAGCACCGCCACCCCGGAACTGGTGCAAATCCAGGCCGAAACGGGCCAGGGAACCGCCCTCGCCCGGGGAGAGGCCAGCGTTACGGCCACCACGGCCGACGGGGGATTCACGGCCTCCTGCAAGATCCTGATCGCAGAGAATCCGACGCCCGACCCCGGCCCGGATCCGGATCCCGGCAAACCGGATGAGCCCCGGGATCCCGGTGCGCCCGCCGCCTATGGCGCCCTTCCCACGGCCGGCCAGGTGGCCTGGCAGCGTCAGGAACTCCTGATGTTCTACCACTTCGGACAGGCCACGTTCTCGGGCTGGGACGGAGAAAACAGCAGCTGCAACGGCAAGGCCTGGAGCGAGGACTTGCTGCTGAACAACTATAAACCCGGTACCCTGGACGTGGACCAGTGGGTGAAAGTGGCGGCCGACAACGGCTTCCGGGAAGTCATCCTCACCGCCAAGCACCACGACGGATTCTGCCTCTGGGACAACCCGGAGAGCACCACCGACGTAGCCAACGGGAAATGTTCCAACCACACGGACGTAGTGCAGGCCCTTCGGGATGCCTGCAACCGATACGGCGTGAACATGGGCCTGTACCTCTCCCCCTGGGACCGGATGATCGAGGTGAGCGGGAAGAGCACTTCCGAGTATGAGGCCATGTACAAGCATGCCCTCCAGGACCTGATGACCCGCTATGCCCCCGTAGTGGAGATGTGGTTTGACGGGAACCACGCCGGGAACTTCGACTGGGAAAGCGTCAACGGCGTGGTGCTGGACGCCAACCCGGACTGCGTCATCTTTTCCAACGGCGGCCCCGGCTGCCGCTGGGTGGGCAACGAAAACGGCGATGCCGGGGAAACCAACTGGAGCACCCTGAACATCCGGGGAAGGGGCCTCTCCCCCAGCAACCTGCCCGGCCATTATGAAGATTACCTGGCCCACGGGGACCGGGACGGCGACAGCTGGTGCCCGGCGGAATGCGATTTCTCCATCCAGCAGATCGGCGACCACAACGGCTGGTTCTACGGGGCCGACGATTCCCGCAAGACCGCCCGGCAGCTGATGCGCCTCTACTACGAGAGCGTAGGGCGCAACGGCGTTTTCCTGATGAATGTCCCCCCGTCCGACCAAGGCGTCATCGACGACAGGGAAAAGCAGGTGATTGAGGCGTTCACCGCCCTCCGCAGCAGCATCTTCGGGACCGACCTGGCCCAAGGGGCCACGGCGACATCCTCCTCCGTCCGCGGAAATTACACCCCGGGATACGGCGCCCAGCACCTGCTGGACGGCGACTACGACAGCTACTTCGCCACCGACGACGGCGTTACCACCGCCCGGATCGAGGTGGAGCTCGACGGCGCCAAGACCTTCAACCGCGTGATGCTCCAGGAATACATTCCGCTGGGACAGCGCGTGGAGCGCTTCACCATCCAGTACCGCAAAGGCGCTGTCTGGGCCGACTGGGCGCAAGGAACCACCATCGGCCACAAACGCATCCTGCTGGGACCGTCCGTCACCACGGACGCCGTCCGCATCGTCATCGACGCCTCCCTGGCCTGCCCGCTGCTGAATAACTTTGGACTGTTTAACGATACTGTTTCCGGACTATGAGAAAGTTTTTATACGGAGCGCTGGTCCTCCTGCTGGCCGCAGCCTGCGCCCCCAAAGACGGGATACGCACCCTCCGCACCACGACGGACAAAGAGGCCGACCTGGGCCGGATCCTGGAGAAGGACGGCCCCGTGAAAGTGCGGCTGGTGGTCAAAAACGACCTCCCGGACACGCTGTTTCCCCTGCGGCTGTACACCCCCTGCGGCTGTACGCAGGTAAACTTCTCCCGCACACCCGTGCCCCCCGGGGAGGACGAGGTCCTGGAGGTTACCTACAACCCCGCCTACCGGCCCGGCCCCATGATGGAAGAGATTGTGGTGTATTACCGGGATTCTCCGGTCAGAAGCCGCAGCCTGGTGATCAAGGGGCAGGTAATCGGCTATACCCATCCCATCGAAGAAGACCGTCCCTATCATTTTGGCGAAGGTCTGTACATGAGCCACAAGATCCTGCACTTCGGGGCCAGAAGGCCCGGAGAGACCGGCGACATGTACTTCCGCCACGGCAACGGAAACGGGAAAAAGGCCGATATCCGCTTTGAGATTCCCCCCGAGTGGCAGCCTTACCTGCGCATGCGGCAGCCCGGGCAGATGAAGGCCGACGAAAGGGACACCATCCATGTCCGCTTCACCATGCCGGAAGGCATTGATACTGTGAAATTTGCCATCCAGCCCTACGTGAACGGGAAGCCCACGGAAATTCCCCTTTCCATCAAAGCTGTCAAAAAGTAAGCAAAACTCCTGCAAAATTAAATATTTATTAGTATCTTTGCCCGCTAAATCATTATAGCCAATCGCTAAACCGATACAGCTAAAACGCTAAAATAATATAGCAACCAAATAAATATTAACCATTTACAAACCTTATGAGTTACCAACTTAGAAGAGTCCTTGCAGGAGCTTTCGCGGCTTTTGCAGGACTGTTCGTCGCTGGCAGCCTGGCTCTGGCCCAGAACCGGACCGTGACAGGTACCGTCATCGACGAATACGGTGAGCCGCTCATCGGCGCAAGCGTGACTGTAGAAGGCGTAACCCCTCCCGTCGGAGCCATCACAGACCTGGACGGCCGCTACGAACTTTCCGTTCCGGACGGCGCCCAGGCCCTGCGGTACAGCTTCATCGGCCAGGAGGATGTGCTGGAACAGATTGGCGGCCGTTCTGTCATCAACGTAACCCTGGCAGCCGCCAACAACGTGCTCAACGCCACGGTGGTGACCGCCATGGGCATCAAGAAGGAAGAGAAATCCCTCTCCTACAACGTGCAGCAGACCAAGCTGGAAGGCGTATCCCCCGTGGGCTCCTTCGTGAACAGCCTCAACGGTAAGGTGGCCGGCGTTTCCATCAGCCAGTCTTCCACCGGCGTGGGCGGCAGCTCGCGTATCGTGATGCGCGGTTCCAAGTCCATCTCCAACAACAACAACGCCCTGTACGTGATTGACGGTATTCCCATGCAGTCCCTGCGCGGAGAACAGCCTACCGGCACCTTCGCCGGCGCCGGCCAGACCGGTGACGTGCTGGGCTCCCTGAACCAGGACGACATCGAGAGCATTTCCGTGCTTTCCGGCCCTTCGGCCGCCGCCCTGTACGGTGCCAACGCCGCCAACGGCGTCATCATCATCACCACCAAGAAGGGCGACAAAGACAAGCTGGAGATTGACTACTCCAACAACACCAGCTTCTCCCGCGCCTATGTGATGCCGGAATTCCAGAACACCTACGGCGCCACCGCTCCCGGTTCCTACTACAGCTGGGGCGCCAAGCTGGCCACGCCGTCTTCCTACAGCCCGCGCGACTACTTCCAGACGGGTGTGAACGAGGTGAACTCCCTGAGCCTGTCTACCGGCAACGAGCGCAGCCAGACCTATGTATCGGCCTCCGTGGCCAATGCCCGCGGCATCGTGCACAACAACAACGTAGACCGCTACAACCTGAGCTTCCGCAACACCACAGACCTGGTGAAGGACCTCCTGTCCATGGACATCAACGTCACCTACGGCCACGTGTCCGAGCAGAACATGATCGCCCAGGGCGAATACGGCAACCCCATCGTCCCGGTATACCTGTTCCCCGTCAGCGAAGACTGGTCCAAGGTACAGATTTACGAGCGCTACGACACCGGCCGCGGCATCAAGACCCAGTTCTGGCCCTATGACTTCGAGCATTCCATGCAGAACCCTTACTGGATTACCGAGCACCAGAAGTGGCAGAACAACAAGAACCGCCTCATGGGCAGCGCCCAGCTCTCCTACAAGCCGTTCAAATGGCTTACCCTGAGCGCCCGCGCCAAGTATGACCGCACCGACGAAGTGCAGGAGCAGAAATTCGACGCCGGCACCAACACCCTGTTCACCGAAGGCTCCAAGCACGGTAAATACGGCCGCAACAACCAGTTCACCGAGCAGAAGTTCGGCGAGGTCCTGGCTACCTTCAACAAGTACTTCGGCGACAACATCGTGAACGTTTCCGGCGTGGTGGGTGCCAACATCGACGACATCACCTTCCGCCTGGACAACGTGAACGGCCCGCTCCTGACCGTGAACAACAAGTTCGACCTGAGCAACATCAACCACACCAGTTCCAACACCAACCTCATCTCGGACGGTTACCGTTCCCAGAACCAGTCGGTGTTTGCCAACGCCCAGGTGGGTTACCGCAGCAAGGTCTATCTGGACATGACGTTCCGTGCCGACTGGAACTCCAGCCTCTGGACCGCCGGCGCCATCACCTACCCCACCATCGGCCTGTCCGGCATCGTGACCGAACTCATCCCGGCCCTGAAGAGCAGCTTCTTCCCCTACTGGAAAATCCGCGCTTCCTATTCCGAGGTAGGTAACTCCCCGGATCCGTCCCTGTATCTGCTGGATCCCACTTCGGACCAGAACAACGGTCTGGTGAACCGCAATACCCGCCGCCGCAACACCCAGTTGCAGCCGGAGCGCACCAAGTCGTACGAAATAGGTACCAACATCCATTTCTTTGACAGCAAACTGCAGTTGGATGCCACCTATTATAAGGCCAGCACCTTCAACCAGTTCTACAATCCCCGCCTGACCTCCACCTCCACCACCAGCAACATCTATCTGAATGGTGGCCAGGTAGACAACTGGGGCGTGGAAATGGCCCTGCGCTTCAACGACACGGTGGGCAAGTTCAACTA